>MAAB01032290.1_pt1 | contig 224092 bp, 207 predicted proteins | sample 1115991 | NCBI WGS metagenome assembly MAAB01 (sample SAMN04961124, study PRJNA320927) | seawater metagenome | isolation source: sample BD02T18 sea water enriched with oil for 18 days | place: USA:Gulf of Mexico | collected 2013-07-27 | reverse complement strand
CTGCTGGCGCTCCATAAGCGTTGGCGTGCCATCCTATGTAATGCAAGCAGCGCTCTTTGCTTGTTAGTGGATCAATTTTGTTTCCTGATGCAGGCATTGTTAATTTTTCCTCTTCGACAAAATAGGCGTTTTACTACCCAAAAAGCCCCTAGCTATGAACACTGCGGGGCGCGCTGTTTTGGTTTAGATCAATAATATTCATCATCCTCATCCGTCAATTCATATTCGCAAGCCTCATGTATTTCATCGTCTTCCAGGTCGATAATTATTTCTGAATTTGCGCAATGCAATTGGTAGAGGAGCTTTTCAATGTTGTAGAACGGGCCAACAAATAAGTTGTTTTTTAGATTTGTGTCATTGATGGTCATAGTGAAGACTTCCCAGTAAACTTCGCCTGTTCTGTTTCCGTTTTCGTCTTCTCTGTGCTGTTTAGAAAGCCCTATCTGGTAATTGCATTGGTACCTGCTGGCATCGGGCTTTTGGTCGATATTTATTCGCCTAAAGAAGTTGTCGTGCCTATCTTCAACCCTACAGGTCATGTTGCCCCATCGGTTGTCGCTTTCGCTTGCTTCTTCAGTGAATTGCCCTTTAGCTTGCTTTATGATGTCTGACAGCTTTATTTGCTTCGGGGCTTCAACTAACATCGATTCCAGCGTCTTTTTTAGTTTCGCTTCGCTTTCGCCATGAAGTTGTTTTGACATTATTGTGGAAATCATCTTGATGATATGGTCGTGGTAGCCTTCTAAGCCGATTCCATCAAAATCGATATTCAGCTTGTCGTCAATATAGGTTTTTAGACCCTTTCCAAAACTGGAGTATTCCTTAAATGAGTCCTCCATTATGCTTTCAATTGTGCTTGTGACCTTTGCCTCTATCAGCTCCTGTATTTTCCCTTCGTGATCCATGTTTGCAATTGTGTCTTGAACTACCTTGTTTATATCTAACATACCAATTTCTCTTTTTTATCAATCTGTAAAATGCGCGGGGGAATGCTTTGATGGGCGAACTTTCAGGGTTGCCCGTAGCTAATCGAAGTATTGGTGATTCTTTTGTTGTGGATCGCCAGCGTTACGCGTCGGGCGGTCTCTTCATCAATCTTTGCCCATTCCATAAGACTTTCTTTAACTGCTGCTAGAGTCGCTGTATGAGGGTTGAGCGATGGGGTGGCAGGCTGAGCTGAAGGCGTTACAGCTGGTTGTTGCGTAGGTTCTTGCTGAGGTTGTGGTTCAGGCTTCGTTTCGTTCTCTGCTTTCTTGCGATCAAACGTACTATTGGTTAGAAGGGCGATTTCGTGACATTCTTCAATTTCATTCCTTAGCTTTAACTCTGCAGCTTTAGCATCGGCTACGCGCTTGGCTTCGGTACGCTTACGGTCAAATTCATTGTTCAGAAATAAGCCTATTTCATGGTCGGCGTCACGAATGATTCTTTGCTTTTCTGTCTCAACTTGTTTCAGTGCTTTTTCCGTGGCTTCTTCGGCTGCTTGCTCTGCAATCTGCCTTTCATGAGCCATACGGTCCGATTCAGCCAACGCTGCAGCGTCTGCCTTGTCTCGATCAAGCTTTTCATTCATTAGAAGTGCTAGCTCGTGACATTTATCGACTTCAATTTTCAGGGCTTCGGCTGCAACTCTTTCCTCTTCCTCTTTCTTGATCCTCGCCTGGTCTGCTTCCCAGTCGGTGAGGGGTTTGCGGGTTAAGTCTCGAAGAGCATCCATTTCTCTTGAAAATTCACGAAGCTCATCTTCTATTATTTTAGGAGTAGCTTTGATTACCTTGAGATATTCGCGACCTGGCTTTGTTACTGCAGTCTTTGATGAAGACACTGCACTTGCTAAGCTCTTGATGCGAGCTCTACCTTTTGTGGTTGTCAGGTCTGGAACTTCGCTGGCCTTTTCGCGAGCGTCATCGATAAATACCTGTAATCCACCTTTGCAATAAAGGGTAGGGTAGTTTTCTTTTTTGATATCAGGGAGCGGGGCTATTACTTGCTTTTCTTCTGCTGTGCTTGGCATTGTGATGTACCTTTTGATTGTTGTTACCGACAAAGCCCCCAATCAAGGAGGCTTTTGAGCGAGGTGGAGCTAGGTGTTACTGGGCTGCAGCTGGTTCAAGTGGTGCACTGGCAAGATATAAAGAAACCTCTTCCGGATCAAAGCACTTGTTGACAGTAAGCATTGTTTGCATTGGAAGGCTTTCGCTTGTAGTCGAGGCGCAAACGGTATTAAGAGTTCCAAAGCTATTGGCTTCTTTTTTGATGAAATCCAAAGCCTTCTCGGAAGACATGCCGATTTCAATGTGGCGTGATGTTTCGTTGGTGCGCTCAATGACAAGCTCTTTCTTGGGTTGTGGTTTTGCTACTGGCATTTTTGTTCCTTTATCGTTTGGTTGCATTGATACTGCTGCGATTGAAATCAATGATAAAATCAGCATTATTGCTGCGTTGGTATTTCTCATTGTTTGGGTTTGCATTGGTGTTACGTCCGTTTAACTGTTCTAGCTCGCCTCTAAAAGGGTATGTCGTCCTCGAATTCAGAGCTTGCTGGTGATGGCGCGCCTTGCTGCTGAGGTGCTTGGCTATATTGCGGTTGCTGTGATTGTTGTGGTCTTTGCTGTTGACTGGCCTGCTGCTGAGGTGCTTGTGCGTAACCTTGGCTTGGAGCTTGTGATTGCTGATGACCTCCGCTCTGCTGCCCGCCATTGCCCTCGCTGCGTGTATCAAGCATCTGCATTTCACTAGCAACAATCTCGGTGGTGTATCGATCATTACCACTTTGATCTTGCCACTTGTTAGTTCTCAATGATCCTTCAACGTAAATCTTTGAGCCTTTGCGAAGGTACTCGCCAGCAATCTCAGCTAGACGATTGAAGAAAACTACGCGGTGCCACTCGGTTCGCTCTTGGTTCTGGCCTGATTGCTTGTCCTGCCACGTCTCGCTTGTTGCAATGCTAACGTTGGTTACTGCATTACCATTGGGCATGTAACGTGTTTCTGGATCCTGCCCTAGATTACCGAGGACAATAACTTTGTTAATACCTTTCCTAGCCATGATTTGTTCCATAATTATTAAAAAGAAGCGGGGTTCTACGCCCGCTATAGGTCACAACGAGTCGGCACGTTGTTAGGCTGCTTCTGAATTCTGATCTTGTGCTACCGCTTCGCCCTCGATGGGCTCAAAGCCAGCAAGAAGGGTTTTGTACTTTCCTTCGAGGTGACCTTTGTACTCAACTAAGTTGTTGTCCTTGGTCCAAGTCCATGCAATACCGAACTCAACTTTTAGCTCTTCTTTGGTTTTTGCCTCAGTCATGCACTTGGCGTGATGCATTAGCTTATCTTCGTCGTTTTCATGTACTACCTCCGATTGCATGAGATCGCCAAGAGGGGAGCTACTTACAGTTGCTTCGCTGGTGATGTCTTTTTCGCTAGGAGGGGAGTCTCGCAATTCATCTTCGGTATAAACCCCCATCATGATTTCAGGGCAGTGAAGACGAGCCCATCGCTTTACCGCAAGGTATGCAAGCTGCTGCTTGGGGTCTGAAGCCCATAATGTTGAGTTACGTGTTTGTGCTTGCGTTAGGTATAGGTCCAGCTGCGTGGGCTCCGAATCTCCTTTGAAGGTAGCGTAAACAGATACCCCCAAACCTTCTTCGTCAACAGGTTTCCAATCTGGAACTTTGTATTGCTTTTTTGTTGTCTGATTTGTTTTGGTGGCGAACTTACCAATAACTTTGTGCCAGTCTCCAAACCAGTTGTACTTGATGCGACTGGTAATAGGTGCGTTAGTGGTGATCACCGCATTAACTAGCTGTGCCTCATAGCCGAGCGTGCCGCTAACAACGTGAGTCTTTTGTCCTACAAGGTATGGGTTCATTCCCCACATAGAAGCTTGCATTACAAGAGCCAGACAGTCGCCAGGGTTGCGGTGAAAGTGAACGGGTAGCATAGCCTTGCTTGTGGACATGTATTCAGCAACTTTTATGTACTGAGTAAGCGTCTCGTTGTTTTGCAGCATGCTTTCATTGGTTACTGTTAATTCCGAGCTCATTAGCATTCACCTTCTTCAAGAGCGGTTAATTTTTTAATATTCCAGGGAGCCAAGCCCATTGCTATGGATCCAACTTGATAGCCAGGCCAGTAATCCATATCGATTGATTCAGATAAGTCAGCAAGCCCCTTTTCAACGGTTAGTTGAGCAAGACGTTGAGCCATTTGGTCAAACGTGCAGGGACCAATGGTGCAGTAAGGCTGCTCTGTTTCAGTGACTACGAATGCGAACTCTCTTTTGCCAGTGACGTATCGATAAAGGATGTCTTGTATGTGATATCCAAGGTCCACAGCTTTCTTTGTAAAATGTTCCGGCTCCGCTGATGCTGCAGTTTTTAGGTCAATGGCAAGATCAGGAAAGTCGTAATCAACACGCGCCTTCAATACGATGTTCGTGTAAATCTCGTGGCGCTTCCAGTAGGAAACTTCAGGAGTGCCGCCAGTGAAGAATTTGGAGTGAGACGCCATAACGGCTTTCGCCATATTCTTTGCGTCATCCATATTTTCAGCTTTAAGAATTGTTTTATCTGAATTCTCTTCCTTGTACTTTTTCCATGCGTTGCTATTGCGAGACTTTATTTCTTCTGGCTGAGTCACAAACTCACCATCGAATAACTCAGGTGTTAGCACTAGGCAGTGAACGGTTTTACCAAGGTCAAAACAATCTTTTTGCTCGAATGGCTTGCCGTATTTGAACTTAGCTGGATTGGCTATGTACTTCTTTAGTGAAGTTGACCCAAAGCCATGAGACTTGTGATACATCTCTTCATTAAAACCTTCAATGCGAAGCGTTTCACCGGGCCGCAGTGCCGCGATTTTTGTATTTATTTGTTCAAGATCCATTATGCTCTCACGATAGGTAGTGGAAATTTAATTTTTTTGCCGTAGGCTTTGTGCATGTTTGCCAAATCTAATCGGCGGTAGAAGTTCTGCTTTCGTTGTCGATTTGAGTTGATGCGGTCGTTACCCTCAACAGGCTGATTGAATATTTGTGCCATTGATTGCCTCTGCTTCAGTTGCGTTAAATCGTTGTAGTTGGTATGCGAAGTAGTCTGAAATGCTTTCGCCTGTAGCGCTTTGTTCTTCGATAATTTCAGATATCTGTGGCTTGTGCTCTTCGCGCAATAGGTGTGCAACCTGCTGAGCATAAGCTCGCGCATTCTTTGGAATGTGTAACGGCAACAATGAGAGGCTGAAAAGCTTTTCATCATGAGCTAGCGTTTCATCAATTCCACTACCGTTCTCTACAGCCAATTGCTCGCGGTACATGGATACCATTACATCTTGCTGCAGTGTCGCTGAGTTGCCCCATGACTTGATTGCATTTTCCAGAATGTAGGTGCGTAGGTTGTTCATTTATTTTATCTTTCCCTTTGTTGCTGTAGCAAGATATTGCTATATATTACATGCGCTGCAAGATAATGCAATAGCAATATATTGCTATTTAAAATTTATATTTCAGAATGCAGCTACTCGCATTAGGCTGATGATTTCTGTATCGTCTCAACCTCTTTTTTCTAGGAAGGTAAAAAATGAAAAGATTTACTTTAGTATGGGCTCTAATTATGAGCTTGAGTGTGGGGGAGTCTGTTGCTACGGATTTCGATAGTTTTGATTTTTTAGAAACGAATGTGTCTTCGGTTGCTAAAATGAGCCAGCCAATTAAGAAAGCACCTGGTGCTGTAACAGTTATTACAGAAAAGCAAATCAAGCAGCTAGGTATTAAGTCTATAGCGGAGGCCATGAGATTGGTTCCAGGCTTCCATGTGGATTTTTCTAGCCCATTTACCTATGTAAATAGAGGGGCGAACTTCCCAACGGCTCGACGCCTACAAGTATTGATTGACGGAGTTAGCGAGGTTAATCCACTGGTAGGTGTAATTAACTGGGAGAACTTCCCGGTAGCTTTGGAGCGTATAGAGTCGATAGAAGTTGTTAGGTCACAATCCTCCGCAGCTCATGGAGCAAATGCTTTTTTCGGGACGATAAATATTGTTACAAAACACCCTGATGATATAAAAGGTGCTGAGTTACGAGTCGCGGGATCAAAAAAGGAGCGCACAGTTTATGGAGGCGGGGGCTTTGTAGCAGGGAATACCACCATAGCCATGGACTACAAGCATCATAATGCAAACAGATTCGATGAGTTTGCCGATGGGCGTCCTAATAGGCACGATGACATGAGAGTAAAAAAAATCAATGTCACGACTCATACTAAAATTGACTCCGACCAGTCGATAATATTAAAGCTTGGGGCTGTTAGGTCAGATATGGAGCACCAACTATCTCAAACTGAGCCATTCGGGACTGAGCTGCCCATTGTAGAGCTTGATTCAAATGTTGCATCGTTGCGTTTTTTGAAGAGCACAAAGAATCACGAGTTTGAGGCAAAAGTCTATTTCTATGAAAAAGACTGGCAGCACGAGTGGGACTTCTGCGCGCCTAAGTTGTTTTATGTTCCAGGGTTGGGTGATCTCTATCGAGATAATAGTGCGCTTGTATTGGCAGCGTTAGGAGGCGCCGCTTTGCCTTCGGCGACAACAGACGAAATGATACGATTGGGAGGGATTTTTACAGAAATAGCGGGGGACCCTACGTCCGGAGATACTGTGTGTGGAGAAATTAACGTTGATTATCGTTACAAAACGTATGCCGGGTCTATAAGTGATGTGTGGAGTATAACCGAAAAATTAAGGGCGTCGTCTAGCTTTCAATTGGATTACCGATGGATGGAAAGCGAAACGTATAACGATGGCGTTACTTCAATTCAAAAATCAAAATTCTTTACTAATGTCGAGTACTTGCCCTTTGACAACCTAACGTTGAATGTGGGCTTTATGGCTGAATCGCTAGGTTATGACCTAGGAAACCCCGAGATCTCCCCTAGAATTGGCGCTAATCTTCATATAAATGATAGCAATACGCTAAAGCTTGTCTATTCAATGGGCAGCCGTTTAATTGATGGGATCGAGATAATCGAGAGCAACCAAGTTCCCGTTCATTTCAATTTTGAAGTTTATGGTTCAACAAGACAATCACCATTTTTGGGATATTTTCCACTTTATAACAACAAAGACCACGTAGAAAGAATCGAGTCTACAGAGGTTATCCATTACGTAAAGGCGGGTGATTGGATGCTTGAAACGCGGGTCTTTCTTGAAGAATTAGACAACATCCTTAACTATCAAGATCAGTCAGGTTCGAGTATTACGGCGCTGGATAGAAAAGGTGGAGAGTTTACGGTGCGTTATAAAGTATCTGATATTGATGTGCGCTTTGCGGGCCATTATTTAGATAGCGATTCGAAAGACAAAATATTTTTCGATGATTATCATGCCTATGGTGGCAGTGCTTACGTAGCGAAAACGTGGGGCGATATAACCGGTAGCCTGTCATATTACGGTACTAGCGCTATAGATTATTCTTCATATGACCGCACGGACGCTCGAATTGCAAAGGTGTTCACACTAGAAACGGCACAAGTTGAGTTGTCTGGGATGCTTTCTAGGCATAGAGAAGTGTATGTTAGGGCTCTTGATTATGGCGGTTTGATTGATGGAGGAAAGCGAGATAGCGTGAATGAAGTAACTCTAGAGGTTCGATTCACTCTTTGATTAAAGTGTTGAGGGCTGCTTAATGCAGCCCTTTCTTTATTATGCCTTGCTCAACGAGCTTGCGGTTATTAGGTATGTCGTGAGCTGGTACGATGTGTATATTCGGGAATTCATTTTTTATACGAATTAGTGATTTGATTTGTGAATTTACGGCTTCGCTGTCTTCTCCAAGGATTATATGACTTGAAATTCTTGGTTTTCCTACTTCAAGCGTAATATTTGCCATTGAATACGCAATATCTCCAACTAGTAATATTTCAGTTCCGTTTTTTAACTTGATATACATTCCCTGGTTACCTGGGGTATGCCCTGGCACATTGAATAAAACCACACCAGGGGATATTTTATAAAGCCCCTTGTTGTCTATCACGTTCACTTTATCAAGCTGAGAAAGGCTAATAAACCCGTCTTTCATTGATGCCATCATATCGCTATTTCTTTGTGCTTTCGATACATAAATAACATGCTTTATCTTGTCGAAAAGTTCAGTGTTAAATGCTCCGGCAAAGTGGTCCCAGTGCTCGTGAGTGAAATAGATTTGATGAGCCTTTTCTAGTGATTTTTGCATTTTATTGTAGGCTTCTTCGTCGTAGTCATAAGCCCAAATCATAGTGTCGTGAAGCGCTTTGCTATGGACCGGATCAATGATTGAATAGCCAACATCATATACTAGTTGATAGGTGACAAATTCGAATAGAGTTTCGGTTGTATGCCCCTTTGCCAGGCGAAACCATGACGGGAATTCACCGCGTGCAATTGTTATACTGCGCAGCTCGTTTGGTAGCTCCTCCGGTGTGTCGTCCACCATTATTTGCATGCGCTTAATGATTGTAGGCGTTAAATAGGGTGACTCGGTAACGCTGTTTAAAGGGTCGCTATACCATAGGTAATAATAGGTTGATAGTGATACGGTGAACAGTATTGTGATGATTGCTAAAAGCTTACGGTTCAAAATTGTCTCCTGATAAGGTAACGATATTGGTATTAATGGCTCGAGAGGTGATGATAGGTGCTTGTTTATCTGCTGTCATTGTCTTTATGGGAATTGATATATTAATGGTTGTACCAACATTTTCGGTTGATTCTATATCTATTTCGCCACGAAGAAGCCCTACAAATTTCTTGACCATAGATAGTCCCATCCCTAATTTTGCCGCCTGAGAGTCGTCAAAAATATGTTTGTGTTCGTTTTCTCTGAACCCTGCGCCTGTATCATTGAGGCAGAAAGAGAGCCGGGTTCTCGTTGCTTTCCAGCTTAAGGCTATAGTTCCTGCTGTTGTGTTGTCAAAAGAATTGTCGAGTACACATGAAAGCACCTTGTAGAGCTTTTCCTCGTCTGTGATTGCTAGTAAGTCGCCAAGGCTGCTGTTTTCATCCGCCGAAACTTCAAATCTCAAGCGTGGAGTGTGCTTTTGGCTATAGATCGCATCAATTTTATTAATCAATTCGTTGGGATAAAACGCATTTTCTTGGTATACGTGGTGGTCTTGTTCCAGCCCTTCAAAATCTATCAATTGATCTAATTGGGCGTTGATTGTTTTAGCCTCATTTTCAACGAGAGAAATCATGCCTTCAATTTCGGGGGGTATTTCATACTCCCTTAACTGGGGTTTTATGATATCGAGAAGCCCTGTTATAGTTTTAGTTCTGCTCTTTAAGTCCGTGGAAACGGAGTCCATAAGGCGTTTTTTCTGAGCTTGTAATAGCTCTTTGTCTGCGGTCTGCTTCGAGTGAATAGACCAAAGGCGGAAAAGCTCTTGTTCTATTTTATCGAATTCATGGATACCAATTCCATCAATGGGTTCGGGTTGAGCGCCGCTTGTTATACTAGTCAGTGTTTTCTCAGTTTTTCGAATAAACTGGGCTGTTTTTCGATTTAGCCAAACAATGGCAATCAAAACTAGAAGGATTGCTATTGCAAATATAGCAATATGTGAACCTATGGCGTTGTTGATTTTCTCTTGAGTGTAGTGGTTAGATAACGTTAAATTTATGCTTCCCAATATGACCTCTGAATCGTCGTCCAAATCAAATATGTTTGGCCTTCGATCTTTTAGCAAGAACTCTGGTTGTGGCGAGATTCCGTGATTTGTAGGTATAGTTTTGTCATATATTGATGCAACAACGTCCTGCTCTGAGTCTTTTATCTCAATATGGTAAATCAAATTGTTGTTTTCTATTACTTCTGTTGCCATTTGTCGGATTGTGGCGCGATGACCCGTAGCCAACGCGAACATAAAGGACCTTTCAAGACCACTAACCAATTGAACGGTCTGCCGCTCAAAATCAGCGTATGCAGCCTCTGAAAATTGGCGGTATGAGTAATATTGCGATGACGCCAATATCGTTGTTATCGATACAAATAACAATATAGATAGGGAGCGCAGAGTATTAATTTTGATCATCTTCGCCCCCTTTATTCTTAATTTCTAAGTTCATAAAGCTTGCGAGTCTGTTGTTTACCATTGTTTCGGTATTTGCAAAGTTGTGCTTTTTAACTGCGCTAATGTCTTTGTTTATTAGCGAGTTGGTAATATCGACCGTTTTTGAAATAATTGAATTATGATTGGCTACTACGGTAAGAACTGCCCCTTTGGTTTGTAAAGCAGGGTTTGAACTGATTGCTGCAACCTTGTTCCTAAAAAGGGATTCCAATACATATAGTATGTTTTTTCTATTAAATATCTCTCGGTTCTCTGTGATGTAGAGAGCATCAAGGGGTCCAGTGTTAAAAATGAACCTAAAAGTTTTAAATATATCGTCGGAAACAAGCTTTTGTTCGGTAAGCTTTATATCGGTGGCTCTAAGGCGCGTTAGGTAAGGTTCATTAGTGTCTGCAAAAATATAACCTATCCGACTGCTCGGGAACTTCTTTTCAATTTCTAAGGCTAACTCATTGGGGTTAGGGTCTGAATATACAGCGTATTTTTCGCTTTGATTTTTCTGTGTATTGAATGAGTTGTAGCTTACAAATGAGGCAACGTGCGGCTTGGTGCTGTTTTCAAGCTCGTTGAATGCTTTGTTGCCAAGAGTTATAACAACTTTATATGTGCTTTCATCGGGGGGAGATGTGACAATTTCACTGCTGTCTATTTGCTTTGATAGGTTTTCTGCAATTTGCAATGCAGATGAGTTGTCTTGGGTAAAGATTACAACGTCAGCTCCCCAAGAGGCTTGGGAAAAAAGAACAAACGAAAGGAAAAAAAGTACTAATTTCCGAGACATGCCCATGTGTTTCGCATGTTATAAGGTGCCTAGTTTTGCTAATTGCAATAGTGCCTTCATGGCTTCTTTCATTTCCGGGGACTCAATGGCAAATTTCTTTTCGATATGTATTTTAATTATTTCCGAAAAAGCGGCTTCAAGCTGTCTTTTGTTTAGTTCAGAGAATGCATCGATACCAATATCATTACCCGCTTTTGATATCGCTATATAAATTTTACCTTCAGTTGCTGCGTCTATTTGCTTCTTTTCAATTGTGTTGTCATTTGGCATTGGCAAACTGTCACCATTGAGCAAGTACGATTCAATATCATATTTTGAAACAGTACTCCCTTTTTTTCGGTGAGCTTCCTTGTATATGCTGTCGAGAAGTAGGGCAAAGCTATCTGGCTTTGGGGGTTTGTCATTCTCTAAGCTTTTCCGGATACCTGGTGACGTAAGCCCAGACCACGTGGCGAGTATGGGCATTCTGCCGCGCTCCTTTAGCCCGAGTTTATCTAGAAGGGCATGGAGGCGCCCAGTGAACCCGGCTGTACAGATTACAGTTGAGAGTTTAACAGCGCTCATTGTAACGGGTCCCTAAGTAAACTTGGCATTGGCGTTCGGAATTTGTGAGGTCTTACAGAATAATAACGAATTATGCACCAAATAGAAACATTTTAGGAAATTATTAGAATTTATTTAGAAACCAAATAGAAACTAAATAGAAACTAATAGTTGATTTCACTAAATTGTCTGGCTATATTCGGATCCAGGGGGCAGTGACAACAACAGAACATAAGGAATTTTGAGTGGATTTTAATGAAGATGCTTACAAAGAAGTAGAAAGAGCTATTGCGCTATCAGAGGTAATGCAATTATTAGATCCAGCTGAAATGTCAAAGTTCATGCTGAGCGGTTATGGGGAGGCTATTGAGGCAACGCTGCGCTCAGCGCTTAACAATATGTTAAACGGTGGCCTTGGCAACTCTTAGCATCATTTTTTGTTTTTTGGGTGAGCACTTGTGAAAAAGAGCAATAAACTCTTCTAAATCATCATTCTTGGCTGGTGCTTTAGAAGGCACCTCCCCTTTGGGCCGACTGGAAGCCTTTGTTTTTTCGAGCGGGTGACTCACTAGTTTAGATAATATGCCCTCACGCTGTTCGGTAGGTGCTTTTATAAAGTTGCTTACAAGAGTATCGAGCTCGTCACTTTCCAAAAAGTCCGGGTGCAAGTTTGGGATCAGCAATTGCCAGACAGGCATATCAAAATAATGAGCAACACTTTCTATGTTACTTAGAGCAGGATTCGGCCTGTCTTCAAGGTTGCACCGTCTCATGTTGTTTAAGGTTCTTTGAGATGTGCCAATTTTTCTGGCGATCTGACCCTCGGTAGCCACCGGGCCGCCGCGCGTTGATTTTGAAATCAAAAAATCCAGATGCGTCGCGAGCGTTTCTTTTGCCGACTTCTTTCTTCTTTTACGGGCCATTTCTAATTCGCTTTCATCTATGTGGTCGTTCATTTTTAATGCCCCATTATAATATGCTGCTATAGCAATATGTTGCTTAATATATAATCTAATTATAGCAAAATATTGCTAATTTATAAACTTGCTGATAGCAACATCTTGCGATAGCAATATAATGCTATATACTGGCAAAATGAATCTATTAAACGAAACAAATCGCCTTCTAAGTAAATACAAATACTCCGACTGCAAGCGCATATCGATCGCAAGCGATGTCAATTTTCATTGGCTTGCAACTTTCCGCAAAGGGGGCATAGCCGAACCCGGAGTGCAAAAAGTTCAAAAGCTTCATGACGCTCTTTTGTTAATGGAACCTAAGCCAAGCCCCGCCAACGATTCAAGAATACCTCTCTCCACAGAAAGCGCACCACTTAACGTAAGGGAAGGAAAATGAACGCACTAATAAAAGAGCTAATTGCTTGTGGTGATTATGCTGCAGCGCATGAAAAAGCTGTCGAGGAGTACCGAAAAATCAAGCACGCAACTATTGCTGGTTGGTTTGAAGAGCATGGCTTGCCAGCGAGAAGCATCAACCATGAGATTGCACGAATCTCCTCGTGCCTGAATCCCAATAAGAAAGAATATTTCAAACCTATCGAATGGCAGATCATTCAAAAGGAATCAGGCAATTACACGCTGTATGAGGCTGAGTCTCAATTCTATGGCTTTGCTCGCCCTGCAGAGCTAGAGGCGCGCGAACAGCAGGAAGCTCTATTGAAAAGAAAGGAAGCGCTTGAGGCTGAACTGAACATGACTAATGCAATGTTGGGCGGGAAAATTCAACCTACGCAATCCTTGCACCTTTATTCAACCAAAAACAAACACGCATAAAAAAGCCCGCGAACTTTATCAGAGAGAGCGGGCTTTTTCATTTGTACATCACGGGGATTATATTAATGGCAAGATCGAGAAATATCAAGCATACATTTTTTAAAGATGATGAGTTGGCTGAATTACCTTTCGAGAATCGTCTTTATTTTATCGGGCTTTGGACGCAGGCAGATTGTAAAGGGCGTATCGAGTACCGACCAAAACGGATAAAGGCAGAGATATTCCCGTATGACGACGGAATTAATATTGATGAGCTTACAGTTAATCTGTCCAAGTACCGATTTATTCGGATTTATTCGGTACAAGGACGACGTTACATTGAAATAGCTAATTTCCTCAAACATCAGAACCCACACAAGAATGAGAGAGATAAAGGTTCGGCTATCCCACCTCCAGAAGAGGGTGTTGCTGTAGACCTTACAAATAAAGGGCTGCAGAAAAGTACCGAATCAATCGGTACCGGAACCGATTTAATCGGTAGTGCTCCTGCTGATTCCTGTTTCCTGAATCCTGAATCCTGTTCCCTGAATCCTGATTCGTCGGGACAAACTCAAGAACAAAATAAATCGGTCGAGAGTTTTCAAAGCGAAGCGCCGTCAGTGGAGCCGCCAGAAATTCAACTAGATATTCTCACAGGGGATCCTGAAGTACTTTCTGAAACTCAGCTGACCGACTTAGCTTGCATCAAAGTTATTGACCACCTCAACGAAAAAGCTGGTAAGAATTTCACATACGCTGACTCGCACAAAGAACACATCAAGGCCAGGCTCAATGAAGGCCACACCTTGGAGAAGGTCCTTCAAGTAATTGACCTCAAGGTTGATGATTGGCTGAATGACAAGGAGTACAACAGGTTCCTGCAACCGGGAACCCTGTTTAACGGCAAGAAATTTAATAACTACGTTGGCCAAGTAGGTTGTAAGCCAGCACCGAAGAAAACTGAATTCCCTGTTCACAATCAAGCGAAGTCTGCTAGAGCGGGGTTTGCTAATGCTTAAGCCCGTCAAGGTCATCGATGCTTATTGCGAAAAGCACGACAAAAAATACAAAGCGAATGTTTATCACGTTTTTAATCACGAGAGCGTGCAGCCTTGCCCTCGTTGCCATATCGAGAATACCCGAGCAATGGCCGTTGCATCACAAGTGGAACAGGCTCGCATCGTAATTAGCGCCAGAGAAAAAAGGGAACGCGACGAATGGCAAGCCAAGCAGCTTAAGACCAGCATCCCTGAGTTATATCAAACGCGTTTCTTTTCCAACTATCGGGTTGAATCCAAGGCTCAGCAGTCAGCTCTTGATATTTGCAGAGAGTTTGCTGATAACTTTTCTGCTTACAGGCGATCTGGCGGGACTTTGGTTCTTGCTGGTACCCCTGGCACAGGCAAAACGCACCTCTCGTGCTCCATAGCCAATCAAATAATTCAGCAAGACTATACCGCAGTGTTTATTACCGTTGTCGAGATGGTTAGAAAAATACATAGCACTTACGGAACTAGCGAAGGTGAGCAAGAAGTTATTGATAGGTTTTCTAATGTTGACTTTTTAATCCTTGATGAGGTTGGCAAACAATCTGGATCCCTTTCTGAGCAAAACCTCGTTTCAGAAGTGATTGCCAATCGCGTAAACCATCATCGCCCGAATGTTCTATTGTCGAATTTAGAGCTTGAAAAAATGAAGGAGACTCTTGGAGAGCGAGCCTGGGACAGGTTGACGGAAGGCAGATCAACACTTGTTGATTTTAATTGGGAGTCATACCGAAGCCGAGTTAGTGGCGATAAGAAACTACAGCAGAGGCCAGCATGAATACTAAAAAACCAACACTCTTTAGCTCCAGTGAGCAGCATCGCCGCGAATGCGAAGTGCGTTACTACATGAAAAAAATGGGATCCAACGCAATCGTTGCATGGGCATTAAAAAAGGGTGATGCCTACTGCAGCACTCTTGCAAGTGAATTACTGAAAATTACCAACCTGACAGAACTGGAACGTCGCGTCAGAGCATTAAAAAGCACGGATCATCGGCTGAAATTCAATTCTTGGTTAGAGGTGGCGAAAGTTGAGCAAGCAAGGCAGAGAGAAGATAAGCGACTTCGTGGTGGACATGGCATTGCAAATCTACCTGCAGCGCGGGGTTCGTTGGCGTGATGTTGTTGAAGCGTTGGAAGAGCGTGGGTTTATATATTCGCGTAGAGGTCTGGTTAATGCGATTAATGAGCGCGGCTTGCTTCATGTTCCTGACGGTCATGATCGTTGCGGCCATTGCAAATCTGTTTTTCCTGTTGAGTGCGAAAGCAGCAAGAAGCGTGGCGCTTTTTGCTTATGTCCAGAATGCAAAGCAGAGGGCCAGGTACTCCCGCAGCATTCAAAGAAGTCACTCGCACAAGGTCAACGCGGACCAAAACCAAAGTGGTCAAGACATGGGAGCTTTTACGCATGAATAAAGTTCACTTATCTCAATGGTGGGATTTAACTGACGAAGAGAAGCAAGACATCGTTAGCGATGTAGTGCGACCTCACGAAGGGGTTTGGTATGCAGGGTTTTCATCCATGCTCAAAGCAAACCTGCATTTGTTGGATAACTACCTCAAGAAAACTGAAGAAGAGCGCTTGAGTGGTGTCGCTTGTGTTGGGTCCAAGTACATCGTTGAAGAAATGCGACGTGAAGGGCTCAAAGATACTCGCGACAAGCGATTGTTCAATATCAACAACAACTACACAGCCGATATGGCACGCCTTGCAATGCTGTTATTTCCGGTGGAGCTCAAGGGATTCTTTAGGGTGCGGACGTTGAAGAGAGGGTTTCGAGCGTGAAAGAAACAGACAAGATTGAATTGCCCGATAAAAAATTCGCGTACCCGGTAGAGCTTGTTGATGACGAAATCAAAAGCCTGGAAGGAAGGATCGGGGAGTTGGAAGACTTTGAGGATGAAGCTATGGAACTCCGGTTTGAATTGGAATGCATGGAGGATCATAAAGGCCAATCTGATAAAAAGACAGGGATTCTCAAAGCTGCACTGGAGGTACTTCGCCAAGCACCAAAAGATCAAGAGGTTAGCTATAACGGGTTAATTACAGATGTTAGTGGTTTTATCTCCGAGATTGAATGGGAGACAAAGGAATGATTGAACAAAACCCCTTAGACATCATTGGCCAACTCTTTCTCGTTGAGCTCATGAATCCCAACCCTCGAATGACACCACTTAAAACCGGTGATCGTTGCACTGTTAGCTTTGAAGTTGATAAAGAAACTCTTGATTACTTCTATGATGCTGGCGCTGATGGTAGAGCAGGAATGATTCTTGAGGCTGTCATGAAGGTTACTGCAAGGCAGGGGGCTGTTGGTGAAGTCGTTCAAGAGCCTGAACCAGTAAAGGTAAAACCTAAAGGTGGCGCTTTATGCAGATTGGCCGGCCAATGGTGCAATGACGAGAATTTTATTGATTGGGTGTCCTATCATCAGCTTGGCTATCGCTCACACGAGACTGCGGGCGCAGAGGATGTAACTAGACACGTTCGAAATACATGCAATATCGAATCAAGGTCAGAGCTTGATCACAACAAGGATGCAGCCAAACGGTTTGATACTTATTTCAGGAAACCGTACATGGCTTACATGGAGGGAAAATGATTAGTAATTATCAAAGAGGTAGCGCAGATGGGCGCGACGGATTGCCATTTAATCCGCCTACCGACGCTGCAGGATTTAAAGAATATGAAGGTTGGTTTCTAGATGCAACCGACAATTGGATGCCAGACATGCCGGATATCAACTTCCCTGATGGTGAAACATTTTACTACGAAAGCTTGAAGGCAATCGAAATGGGGGAGGCGTAAACGTGGCAATTGTTATCAATCGTAAGCCAGCCACCAAAAAGCCTCGCAAAAAACGAGATGACAAAGAAGGTCGCGAGCAAACGTACATCATTGAATGGGCGTGTGATGCGTATTTCAAGCTTGATGGCGAGCTCCTGTGTGTATTCGAGTATTTATTTCATATTCCTAATGGCGGTAAGCGTAACGTGGCAGAGGCTGTGAAGCTTAAAGCGCAAGGTGTAAAGGCAGGAGTTCATGACCTGTTTTTACCCGTGCCAATGCACGGATTGCCGGGTAAGTGGGTAGAGCTAAAGGTTGATAACAACAAAGCATCCGAAGCCCAAATTGAGTGGGGCGACAAAATGCAAAAGATGGGATACGCAGTTTCATTCTGCTGGGGCTGGAAAGCTGCCGTGGAAGCGATAACGGCATATCTCGGTGGGGTTTATACAAAGACTGGCAGAAAGCTGGTCATTTCTTAAAACGTAAATGAAGGTAAATGTTATGAAAAGTATTGAAGGGACAGTTAAGGCTGAGATGCCTAAGTACAAGTGCCATAAAGAGGTGTGGGCACTGGAAATATCAAAGATAGAAGGCACCACGCTTCACTTTGTTGATGAGTTGTTCGCACCTATTGATGTTGATGCGGGGTTTATCGATAGACATGCGTTAAATCAGCCTGGCTATTTGGTTGTTTATCAAGACGGGTATCGCTCATTCTCCCCTAAAGCTGTATTCGAAAGTGGCTACAGCTCAATAGATGAAGAGCTGCCAAGTGTATATTTTGCAATTCATGATACCGCAGTCAAGTACTGTCGGTTAGCAGTAGGGTCGCTGTACGAGGGTATGCATCATTTCAGCATGCTCAAAAAAATGAAGACATACAAAACCAAAAGCACAGCAATTAAAGATGGCTTTAGTTATAAGAAAGCCATTGATCATGTGATTAACGGAGGTACTGCAAAGCTTCCGGATTGGGATTGTGAAGTTACTTTTAATGATATCGAAGGTTTTGTTGTAAGGACGGAAGGTTCTAGCGAGTCGATGATTTTCATCCCTTCGGCAGACGCTATCAAATCAAACAATTGGATGCTGGATAAAATTGAGCAGTAAGTTAATTGGCTCAAGGGTAAAGGTAACGTTCAAGAATGGATACTCATGTGTAGACAAGATTGAACGTTCCAACTTTATCTTCATAAGATTTGAGCATAACGGGCGAGTCAATCAGTTTGATATCGCAAAAATAGAAGAGTGGAACGGAGTTTTAACGTTTTGAGAATAACAACAGATATGGTCGAGGATATGCAGGGGGCGATTCAGGACAAGGTTGCAGAGGTACTGCATGAGCAACTGAAAAAGATGGAGGGTAAAGACGTACCACCAAGTGACGTGTTTAAAAACTGCCTTGTGAATAGCAAGAGCAAATGGGGCCCGCTGCCAGCAACAACTTATATATGGAGAAATCAGGCTGTCATTTCTCTTTTGGATCCAGTGGTACAAAAAAACGGTAAAACAATCTTAAGTATTGTCAAGCACCTTGAAAATAACAAAGTCAAAGTGGTTGCTTTCTCATTCGCTCAAGATACACAAATCATTCACTAGGAGTTTTATTATGTTCTTCAAGAATCTACGAATATACAAATTTACAAAGCCTTTTTTACTCTCTCCGGAAGAGCTCGAAGAGAAACTTGCAGAGCACGCATTTCAAGGGTGCGGTAAACATGATCAATCTAAATATGGTTGGGTTGAACCTTTGGGGCGTCATGGTCAAATGCTTACTCATGTAACTGGCGAGCACATTATGATTTGTGGCATGAAGGAGGAAAAGATACTTCCGGCCTCAGTTGTGAATGATGCAGTGCAGGAAAAGGTGGAGGAAATTGAAGCCAAACAAGGCCGGAAGATATTCCGTAAAGAGAAATTGCAGCTTAAGGATGAAGTTACACTTACCTTATTACCAAAGGCATTCTCTCGGACTAGTAAAACCTTTGCGTATTTCTCACCAAAAGAGAATTTATTGGTTGTTAATGCATCAAGTGCAAACAAGGCTGAGGAACTGCTTGCTTACCTTCGCAGCAGCATTGAGTCGTTGCCGGTCATTCCACCTAATACCAAGCTAATCTCTAGTGATGTGATGACCCTATGGCTGCAGAACCAAGCTGCGGCAGAGCATTTTGATATCAATCAACAGTGCGAGCTCTACGACCCTGCAGCAGATAGCAATGTGATTCGCTGCAAAGGTCAGGACTTGTATTCCGATGAAGTGGCGGGACATTTAGCCGCGGGGAAGCAGGTTAAGAACCTTGGTGTTTTATGGAAGGATTCACTTAGTTGTGTGATCGGTGACGATTTGACGGTTAAAAGCATTAAGTTCACTGACATGTTTATGGAAAAGGCAGGTGAGCGCGACGCTGAAAGCGCTGCAGAGCAATTTGATCAAGACTTTGCTGTTATGTCATTAGAGTTATCACGATTCATTAAGCACTTATTTGGCGCGTTCGGTGGGCTGCAGGAGAAGGTGGTATGAGCAATGGTGAGGCCATAGCTTTAGCGTGGTTTATTCTTTCCGCTATCTCTTCGCTTACCATAATGGTTCTTAGTCACAAGCTACAAGCAGCAAGAAAAGCAGTAAGAGTGGCCAACGAACAAGTTTTTCGTGTAGGGCAAATAGTGCTTGCTTGTGACATGGGGGAGAAGCTCAACCTCGTTCATTTTCGCCGAGTAATGGAACTGGAGGCGCGATATAAGGGGATGTTTCTTTGTATTCAGGAGCTAAGGGCCGCGACCAATCAAAAGGATGAGGAGATCAAAGAGTATAAAGATCGCCTGGACCTTATTTGTAATGCGAGACGGATTGGGAAGCCTCGCATTATTGGCTTTGATAGGTCAAGAGTTGAAGAGTGACTGAAACCGAGCGTATCAAAGTAGAAAACCAACAACGCCTAAAAGATGCAACCAGCATTCTTGAGGGCGTTTTGATTTGTGGCGATTACGGTGTGTCGCAAAGTGACTTGGCAGGGCTACTGAATGAATTGGACCGAGTTAGAAAGGTTTCTCGTGATTCGTACAGTGTTGAATATGATGAAGAGGGTTGAACGATGACGTTTACGATTGATGATTTGGTAAAAATAAGCCAGGAGATGAATGAGCGGAAAGAGCAGACTGATAGAGATTTCTTTGCGTGCTTTGAGAAAGCTGATTTTGACAGAGGAGACAAGATTGTTTTAAGTCAGGCCATTGCTGACGGAATCAAACTGCTAAATTACGATAAAGACAGGGTTTCTGTAAGTCGTTTTTTAGAGCCTGGTAGTTACATTGTGTTAGCTGGTGAGACAAAGAAACCTAGACTCGACTTTGACGGTGAGTTTTTCCAAGTGCTAAAAGACCCAAAGCCACTATTCAGGATTGATTGTAGTTAAGTGTAAATCTACTGTGATGAAGAGGGTTAGGCAATGGTAATGAATGTTAAAACTGAATCCACTCAAATGATGTCACCAGAGCAATTGGCAATCGCGTTAGCAAATGCGGAACCAAAAGAATTTGCTGCTTTTTGGCTTGAGTTTAGTGATGTATGTACTGATGAGAAGCTTGATGAGTTTGCGCAGCACATGGCACCAAAACAAGGGAGCAATCGAAAGGAAGCGGTCAAAAGGTTGTGTAAGTTGATTGGGTATTATGAAGAGGTTGCTGAAAGAGAGAAGAAGGGTGGTAGTAGGTGAACTCTGATGTTCGTGTGGTTGTTGAATGTGAAATAAAGTGGGATTGGATGCTGGATATGAAGCCTCCAGTCCCTTTTGCTGTTCAGATGCGGCAGAAGTTAAATGCTGAAGGGTTTAAGTTTGAAGGTGATGGGAAGTGCAGCTCTATCATCAATGAAAACCCAAAGCCTCTTGGTAAATTTATTATGTGGGAGAATTACGAGACGGGTTCGACGCATTACAGGCAGGAGATGATCAGTTAATGATTGTTAATGTATCGAATAATATATCCAGTGTTAAGCAGAGGTGAGTGATGACGACAACGATAGATGTGGTGGCGGGTGCAGAGGTGCCGAGTACCAGTAAGCAAGGTGTTAATGGAGTGACGGGGTTAACAGTTGGGTATGGGGTTCGTGATGAGGTGGAAAGCGGCATCATGGACAGGTTTGAACGTGAATTAAGTAAATGCGTCGATAGGACAGGGAGCATTCCAAGCACCATGTATGTGGGGCGATATGAGCACCGACAACTACGGGATTGCGCCAGGGATTACTGGAGGTTCCCTGTGGGCGTATCGGATCTTGAGGTATTTTGTGGGATTAATATCATTCGTGTGATGATGGATAATCATTTGGTGGCTATGTGATGAGTAGGATAGGAAAAGCAGGCTATAAAGCCTGCTATGGAGTGTCTTCTAGGCATTTTTTAATAATGGACTCGAATATGTGTTGCACTGTAGCTTTTGCCCTTTCTAGCGTTGAATCGCTATCAATCCAGCCATTGTCCTCAAACTCAATATCAAAGCTGGGATCCTCTTTCCTGCCCTTCCAAGTGATATGGTACTGGCCAATAGGAGTGGTGCCAGTTACATGGTTGTAATTGCTATCTTCATTTGGATGAAGCTCTTCGCTCCATTCAACTCTTTTTATCTTCATGGCTGTAACCTCTTGGATGGTAATAATTCTAAATAGCGTAGCAATATAATACGTCACTTCTCTTGTCTATTTAACTGGCTTTTTTAATGCTCTCGTAAAACGGGAGCTAATTTGTGAAAAATCGAAAGAAAACAGACACGATTGTTATTCATTGCTCTGACTCCGGAGCGTTTCAAGATATCGGTGCAGAAGAGATACGCCACTGGCATACGATGGAGAATGGCTGGGAGGATATCGGCTATCACTTTGTTATTCGTCGTGATGGGTCGGTTGAATTAGGTCGAGAGATAGAAGCAATCGGGGCTCATGCCTACGGGTTGAATAGATATTCAATTGGTATCTGCATGGTCGGTGGTCGTGGCATTGATGGAAAGCCACAGGATAACTTCAGCGATAAGCAGTATTTGTCTTTAGCAATTCTCATTCGAGGGTTGAATTCTAAGTATCCAGGTATTCGTTCTGTAATTGGTCACGGTGATGTCCGTGGTTGTGACAAGACTTGTCCCAATTTTAGTGTGACCGAGTTTCTAGCCAAGGAAGGGATCAGCGTATGAGCTGGAGTGACTTTAGCATTAGTGATTTGTTCACTGGTGGAGCTGCAGACCTTGTTGGTGAGATTGGTGAAGCGCTCGATAAGAACATTACCAGTGATGAAGAGCGTCTTGAAATTGATCGGCTGGTGAAAGCTAAGTTTGTTGAGTTGAAGCAGGCGGTTCTGGAATTTCACACCGTTGAGCTAGAGCAGGTTAGTAAGCGGCATGAGAACGATATGAAGTCTGACTCATGGCTATCTAAGAATATCCGGCCATTGGCACTTGTTTGCAACACGTTGTTCGTAATGCTGTTTGCAATGGTTTCGTATTGCACTGCAGATAAGGGCGACATTGGTGTGCTGACAGTATGGGTTGGGTTATTTACTGCGTTGTTGCTTCTTCAATACGGATTTTATTACGGCTCTCGTGGCCTTGAAAAGGTTACAACAATCATCGGTGCAGCATTTGGCAATAAGGGAATCAAGTAATGCAGGAGCAGATTGACGCGCTTAAAAGGGATCATCATGCATTGGATAAGGCTTTAGCTATCTGTGTGTCGCGTGTTGATCGTAATGAGAATGAGGTTAAAGACCTTAGTAAAACAGTTCACGACACTCAGCGTGTCGTTGGCGAGATTAACGTGAAGCTAGAAAAGCAGGAAACGTTTACCAAGGAACAGTTCGCCACAATGAATGAGCAGCACAAGACAGTGCTTGCGACAGTTGAGGGTTTAGCGGGACACGTAACAGCCAACACAAAGAGTAATTTGAAGTTACATACCGTTTATAAAACGTTGTGCGTCATATCGGCGTGCTTTGTCACAGCAGTTGGTGTGGCTAGTAAGTTGGGATGGGTGTAATGGGGACGGTGACGAATATCAACGGAGATAATCATCTAGATGTTGACGATCTACTGGAGCAGCGCAAGGGGAATCATCAAGCAGTGATGATAGCGACTCTTGACGATGATGGCTTTACCCAAACATACATGAGTTCCGGATTCACCAATAAGGACGCTATTTACGCTTTGCGAAAGTTGGTAAGGGACGTAGAGGGTGATGTTTACGGCGAGGCTCGTGGAGATGAGTGAATTGAGCAAGGTTGATCAGCGTATTGAGGATGCCTTTGAGGATATCTCCCCTCAGCAAGCGATATTTGTTCGTGAGTATGTTGAGAATGGAGCCAATGGGCCTGCGGCTGCAGCAAAGGCTAAGTATTGCCCTAAGAAAAAGGGTAAAGAGCGTCAAAACGGTTTGAATGCAACAGCATCAAGGCTTCTCAATAAAAAGAAGATGCCGAGAATTGCAGAAGCAATTGCTGCGTTGCAGGCAAAGATGAATGACGTATGCGTGATTAATACTGAATGGTGGCTGCGAGAAACCAAAAAGACCTATGACAAGTGCTCTCAGGCTGAAGAAATCGAAATATTTGAAGATGGTGTAAAGAAAGGGAGCGGTGAATTCAAGTTTGATAGTGCTGGGGCTACTAAGTGCCTTGATATGATGGGTAAGCATTTGGGTGTGTATGCACCTGAAGAGAAGAAGCACAGCGTTGATGATACGTTGAAGACGATTCTCGACAACATGAGCGGCAGAACAACCGGGTTACCGAATGCCGGACGTTGATCTTGATATCAACGAAGAATTAACCATTGCCGAGATTCAAGAGAATCTTGGGAATTGGGAGTGGAGGATAAACAACCTTTACAGGATCAGCATTAAGCCACCTGAAAAGGATGAAGACGCAGAAGAAGATGATGAGCCTGCAGTACTTGAAATGACTTTCAAGATGAACTGGGCACAGGAAGCTTTGTTTCATGGTATGTGGAACCGGAATGTGATCTTAAAAGCCCGTCAGTTGGGTATGACCACATTCATCATGATCTTTATGCTGGATCAGATACTTTTCAATGACAACATTCATTGCGGCGTGATTACGCAGGGGCTTAATGAATCTTCGAGTTTGTTCAATGGCAAGATTCTTTATGCCTATGACAGATTGCCTGAATGGTTGAAGCGATTAAAGAAGCCAATCAAGCGTACTGGATCGCATCTTGAGTTTGAAAATGGTTCGTACATTACTGTCGGAACATCAATGCGTTCCGGAACACTTCATTACTTGCATATATCGGAGTTTGGAAAGATATGTGCAAAGTATCCTGAAAAGGCTGTTGAGATAGTTACCGGCTCATTCCCTGCAGTGCCGACCAATGGCGTGATATTTATTGAGTCTACTGCAGAAGGGCAAGCTGGTTATTTTTACGAGTACTCAACCAAGGCCCGCAATAAGCAGTTGGCTATGAAGAAGCTGACCAGGAAGGAATATAAGTTCTTCTTCTTTCCATGGTGGGAACAAGCCGAATATCGGTTGAATGATAGTGAAGTTGATGACACGCCAATACCGACACGCCTTGTTGAGTATTTCTATGAGTTAGAGGAAGAGATGGGGATTGAATTAACCCCAAATCAAAAGGCTTGGTACGTCGCAACTGAGGAAGAGCAGGGTTCGAAGATGAAACGAGAGTTTCCTTCGACTGCAGATGAAGCCTTTGAGCAGTCTGTTGAAGGTGCCTACTTCTCTAAAGAGTTTGCAGATATTTACTCGAGCAACCGGATTACTTCCGTTCCCTGCCAGCCTGGTGTTCCCGTTGATACTTGGTGGGATTTGGGTATGGGAGATTCTATGGTGATTTGGTTGACTCAAACCATTGGTGGCTGGATTCACGTTATTGATTATTACGAGAATTCAGGTGAGGGCATGAAGCATTACATCAAGGTTTTGCAGGATCGCGGTTATCTGTTTGGTCAGCATTACGGGCCTCATGATTTGGAAGTGCGAGAGCTCATGGGAGATGGCAGTAGTCGTGTAGCCAAGGCCAAGAAGTGGGGCTTCAACTTTAACGTCGTTCCCCGGGTGCCAGATAAGCAAGACGCAATTGATGCAGCACGTGATGCGTTGCCTATTTGTATCTTTGATGAAGAGAAATGCGACCAGGGAATTAAGAAACTAGAGCGGTACAAGAAAAAGTGGAATATCAAGTTAGGGCGGTGGGAAGACAAGCCTCTACATGATGATGCCAGTGATACAGCCGATGGATTTATGACAATGGCCATGGGTCACCCAATGTTCTCTCGTGTAAACGGTAGAGCTCGATCAGTTAGAAAAGTGAAAAGCGGAAGGACAGCATGAGTAATTTACAACCATTAGCAAACGGCAATGTTAGAGCTGGCGGCAATAGCGGCATGATTGCTGTTAAGTCACTGGCAGAGCTGCAGCGCGACGATCAGGAAAAGATAGAGGCTGAGCATAACGCAGGAAAAAAGGCATTGGTCGTTACAAGCCTTTCTAGCTATATCAATAACATTTGGCAATCTGCGTATGAAGCTAAACAAGAACATCGCAACGCCATGTATAAAGCAAAACGTCAGCGTGACGGTATTTATGAAGCTGACATACAAGCTGTGATCGCTAACAGTGGTGGATCTGACATATTTATGGGGATTACTGATGTTAAATGCCGGGCCGCTGAGGCGTGGATATCAGAAATCCTTGCAGGTAAGGATCGTATCTGGGGTCTTGAGAGTACTGCTATCCCTGAGTTAAGCGGAGAGCAAAAGCAAGCGATGTTCCAGCAGGCCATGGAGTTGATTAACTCACAGGGGTTTGCTCCGGAACAAGCCAAGCAAATGCTGGATCAAGCGAAGGTATCCATTCAGGAGCAGCTGGAGGCTCAAGCAAAAACAGCAACTGAGAAAATGATCAAGAAAATCGAAGATCAATTTCAAGAGTGCAAGTTTGATGAGGTGCTTGGCGAGTTTATCAATGATGTTGTGACCTATAAGGCTGGTTTTATCAAAGGCCCAATTGTCACTAAGAAAGCAACATTGAAATGGGGTGAGAATTTTCAACCGATTGTTGGTGAAGAAATAACGGTTGAAGTTAAAAGACTGTCCCCGCTAGATGTTTACCCTGCAGCTCACGCCACTACAGTTGATGATGGCGATATGATGATTGAGCACAAGCTAACCTCTGATGACCTTTACAAAATGATCGGTATTAAGGGCAATAAAGAGGATGCCATTCGAAGAGTTCTTGATTTGTATGGTGACACTGGGTTCAAGGGGTGGAATAACACCATGGATTCAGAGCGTGACCGAATTGAAGGCAGGACACACGATTACGGCACAAAGACTGGATATCTACAGGCTGTTGAATTTCGTGGGATGGCGCAAGGCAAAAAGCTTATAGAGTGGGGAATAGATACGAGTCGCATTGATGACCCGTTGCGCTCATACAGCATTGAGGCGTGGATGATTGGCCATGAGGTCGTGCGGTGTGTGCTTAACGGCGACCCTCTTGGCAAGAAACCGATATCTAAAGCAAGTGCAGTGAATATACCCGGATCATTCTGGGGTAAAGGCTTGCCGGAATTAATCGAAGATCAGCAGCGCATGTGTAACGCTGCAGCAAGGGCGCTAGGTGACAACATGGGGATAGCTAGTGGTCCGCAAGTTGCGGTTGATGCAACAGCGCTTCCAGATGGCGAACAAATTACCAATATTTACCCATGGAAAGTGTGGCAGATAAAGCAAAGCGCCAATGGAAATGGCGGGATGCCTATTAGTTTCTTTCAGCCTCAAATGCATTCAGGTGAACTTCTGAATATCTATGAGCGCTTTGCTCGATACGCTGACGAGGTGTCTGGCATTCCTGCTTATGCCTATGGTTCTGATTCAGGGGCTGGTGCTGCAAAGACTGCTTCTGGTTTATCAATGCTAATGAACTCTGCATCGAAGGGTATTAAGCGAATGATATCCAATATTGATATTGCGGTTCGATCTACTGTTGAACGGTTTTATGTACACAACATGGTATTTGATCCAGATAAGTCAATTAAAGGGGATGCGAAGGTTGTTGCTCTTGGTGCCATGAAGCTGATTCAGAAAGAAGATTTAGCACGTCGTCGCATGGAAATGATGCAGTTCACTGCCAATCCAATTGATATGCAGATTCTAGGTGTTGAAGGCAGGGCAGATCAGTTGCGTGAGGCAATGGATACGCTTGATTATGAAAAGAATCCGGTGCCGGACAAAGAAAAAATTATGCAAATGGTGCAGCAACAGCAAGCCGCAGGACAACCACAAGAGGTAGCAGCGTAATGAAATTTGAGGACAAGACAACGTTAGCACTTGCTCGGCTTTTTGGTGTTGATGATTTCATGACTTTAAAATGCGAGCTTGAGAGTCAGAGCTCGTTATATACAAGAGAGCTCCTTGTTATTGATGCAACTGACGCGGGAAAGGTTGGGCGCTTGCAAGGAAACGTCGAAGTTATCAATGAATTGATGGAAAAAATTGATAACGCCAGAGTTATTGCAGAAAAAATATCAAAAAAACGTTAAATAACTGCGAATTACCTTTGCCTATTTAACTGGCTTTTTTAAATCTACAGCCTGTTGGTGATGAATACCAAGAAATACCGAAGGGCTTCACGGCTCATTATCAAAAAACAGGCTGGAACCATGAGTAAACAAGCAGATCAAGCAAATCAACGCGCTGAGGAATTAATTGAGCGAATGCAGGCGGAAGCCAATGGAACGCATGAGCAAGGTAATCTTCAAGACGGGTTGAGTCAGGATAGCGCAGAGAATACCGATAAACCGGCTCTCGAAAACACCCAAGACAAGAACCCGCTGGAAACTGGGGCTCACGATTTACCACGCAAGGATGAGGTAAAAACTGAATACCCACAGACAAACAATGCCGGTATTGATTGGGAGCAACGATATAACGTATTGCAAGGCAAGTATAACAAGGAAGTCCCAGACGCTATCGACAGTGTACGAAGAGTGCAGCAAGAGAAAAGCGAACTGGTAATCAAAGTTAATGGATTGAATCAGCAAGTTAGCGAGCTGACACAAGCACTTGAAGCCATCAAAAACCCAGAACCAGATCACTCGGAAAAGATTGGAACAGTGAGAAGCGATTTTGGTGATGAAGTGGCGGATTTGCTTGCAGATTCTCAAAAGGAAATTGCTGATTTAAAGGGTGTAATAGCGGAAAGCAAAAAGCCTGAACCAGAGCCTGCAGTACAAGGTGACTCTCAAGATGAAGACCCGGCAGCGAAGCATAGCATTAACCATGTAATGACTCGTGTTGGCGGTGAAGAAGAGTTTAACCGAATAGATAGTGATCCTGATTTTAACGCATACCTTAATGAAATTGACCCGCTATACGGAACGCAACGGCGCAATGTTATGCAGTCACTTTTCGCTAAAGGTGATCTAGAAACTGTTTCTAATTACTACATCTCATGGAATGCCCAGCAAAAAGCTGCTTTAGCTTCTGCTGATCGGCGTGAAGAGTTGATTGAGCCTGCATCACTTAATGGTGGCGAGCAGGCAGAGGTGAAGAAGACTTATAAACAGTCTGAAATACCCGAGATTTTCACAGATCTAACACACAACCCTAAATACAAAACTATTGAGGGGCAAGCAGAGGCTGAGGCAATCGAACAAGATTTGCACTTAGCCATGACCGAAGGGCGAATCCTGCCAGGATAAGCTTTAGTGGTTATGTGCGTTTTATGGAGCATTCAAGATGCCATTAGCACGCGCGGCGGGATTCGAAAACTATTCAACGAATTCCGCTAATTATATTCCTGAGATTTTCTCAGGGAAGCTAGTTAAAAAGTTTTATACACGAACCGTTTTCGGTGACATCTCTAACACTGACTATGAAGGAGAAATCAAAGAGAAAGGTGATGTTGTTCATATCCGAACACAGGCCACGATCATCATTGATGATTATGAGGTTGGTGGCGGATTGGGTACACCGCAACGCCCAGTTTCTCCGAGCATTGATTTAGAAATAAATCGGGCTAAGAAATTCAACATTGGCCTTAGTGATGTGGACTCTTTGCAGTCTGATATTAAGTTGCTTGACCAGTGGGCTGATGATGCAGCTAAGCAGATGAAGATTAAAGTAGATCGCGATTTACTTGGATCTGTTTATGCCGATGCTGCAGCAACTAACTCAGGGGCAACTGCTGGGGCTCAGTCAGCAAGCTATAACCTTGGCACTGATGCGGCTCCCGTAGCGCTAACCAAGGCCAATGTTGTTGATCATATTGTCGATATTGGAGACGTGCTGTCAGAGGCTGATATTGATGAAGAGGGGCGCTGGCTTGTTTTGCCGACCTGGATGTGTGGATTGATCAAACGATCTGAACTGAAGGACGCTTCACTTACGGGTGATTCAGTAACACCGTTGCGAAACGGTAAAATTGGAATGATTGATAACTTCACCATTTACTCCTCGAACAACATTGTTCTTGGTGCAAACGGCAAAGCGAACATCATTGCTGGTCACAAGTGCGGGCTTACATTTGCTAGCCAAATGACGAAGTCTCGAATTATTGATGACCAAGACGACTTTCAAAAGCTATTGCAGGGATTAAACCTGTATGGCTACGAAGTTATCAATGATGTGGCAATTGCTCACGCCGTAGTCGAAAAAGGTTAATCGTAATCAATAAAAGGCGAGCTTAATGTTCGCCTTTTATTTGGAGAAATAAGCAATGCAAATACTTAAACATGAAAAAACGTTGCGCTTTTTTGTTGCCACTCCGGCACTTTTAAAGAACAACAAAATGGTTCCTGCAACGGAAGCAGAATCCAGAAAGTTTATCAGCAAAATGTCAGATAAGCTTCGAACTGAAACGGAAGAGCACCATTCGACCGTTGAGATTGAGATTCCTGATGATATTGATTTGGATACCGATATTTCAAATTGGGGCAAGCCACATTTAATGGCTCTTGCTGATCGAATCAAGTTGGTTGGTGTTCGGCGGTTGCCAGTTAAACAGTTACGTACCGTTATTAAGAATGCGCTTGAAGAAGCAAAGTCAAATGACGATAGCGAACCTGTTGACTCAGGCATGGATGCAGGCAGTGAAGGTGGCAGCGTTGACTATTCAGAGGGCGTAAAGATTCCCGAAGATTTTGATATCGATACGGATATTTCAAAGTTAGGAAAGGTTGAACTTCTAGATATCGCGGAGAAAATTAACATGATCGGTGTAAAGCGCGTGAAAGTTGATGAGTTGCGTGAAGTATTGTTTAAAGTGTTTTCTGACGCTAAAAGCGAGCAAGGCGAATAATGAAGTTTTCAGCGTTGCGCACTCTGGTTGGTCACCTCACAGCGGATAGTGAAGGGGTCACATGGACGGATTCAGAGCTAAATGGATGGCTCGCAGAGGCTGAGATTCAAATTGTCCAGTTTCGACCAGATGCCAATGCTGTTACTGCGTTAATTCCTCTTGTAGCAGGAGCACACCAAGCAATCCCCAGTACGGCATATCGCTTGCTGGGGATTGTACGCAATGAGGCTGGGCGATCAATTCGCTTGGTTGAACAACAAATCAAGGATGAGCTTGAGCCCGATTGGTATGCGGCAACGGCAACACCGATTGCTCGTGAATACATTTTTGATGAGCGCACACCAAAAGAATTCTATGTTAGTCCACCGTCCGTTGGAGGCGTGAATATTTATGCGAAGCTTGTTAACAAACTCCCTCAGTATAATTTCGCTTCAGACCCTGATGTTACTGTTGACGATTTATATCAGGCCCAACTCGTTGATTATGCGGCGTACCGCTGCTTATCGCAGTCTGGTGAGGGAACGGCGGAATATGCCAAAGCCCAAAGTTTACTTGGTTCATTTAACCAGGCGATGGGCATTAATGCTAAGTCGGATGCGGGAGCTTCCCCAAAAGCTAGAGGTCAGCGCAAATGACGACGATAGCAATTGAGGGTTGGTTAACGCATGTATTGCCTGATGTTTCAGGGTGTCCGGAAGCAGTTGTTTTGCGTGAAGTAAAAAACTCATTGATTGAGTTTTGTCGTCGTACTCAGATTTGGCAATTTACTGCAGATGCCATTCCACTTGTGGCTGGTATTGCTGACTATGAATTAGATGTACCTACGGGCTCTTCGGTTGCTCAGGTTATGTCAGTTAAAGTTGATGGGCGTGGATTAACGTTAGCAACAGGCGGCGATCTTGATGCAAGGCAACCTGGTTGGCGTGATCATGAAGGTGGAGCAACACATTATGTTGTGATCAATAGCGCTGAAATCCTTCTTAATCGAAAGCCGAAAGAATTTAAAGCCAACGCTCTGACGGCAAGTTTTGCATTGATGCCTGATCAGGGCGCTATCGAAGTAGAAAGTTTTCTGTTCGATGACTGGTACGAGGTTATTGCTGCAGGAGCAAAAAAACGATTGTTAATGTCTCCAGGTAAAGCGTGGAGCAATCCTGGCTTGGCTGGCGTATATGCACAAGAATTTGCGCAAGGTATTGCTGACGGTAAAAGTAGAGCCCAGTTCGGATGGGGAAATAGAGATTTGAGAGTTAAAAAAAGGCGGGTGATGTAATGGGATTTAGTGCACCACTAAAGCAAAATCCTAATATTGGCGGGGCTATGTGGGGTATGCATCCAGATGGCGATGCACCGGAAATTGTTGTCAATTTAAACTCTTTGGTGTTCGATAATTTTGAAGGGTACACAGATGACATCATACCCATCCTGAGATCGACTCAATCAGAAGGTGATATTCCAAAGTACTTCCAGAAAGACGCGGATACTTCGGGGGACCGTCGTGACGGAACAGCTTACATAAGCTCAGCGAATGTCTTGTTCGGCACTCGATCTTTGCGCATTGATGTGGATACTGGACAAATAAATGGTGGTAACGGAGCTGCTGGTGATGCTGGCTCGTTGTTCTTATCTTACTACAACCAGGATCAAGCAGGTCAGTATACCCAGCTGAGGGACGTGGTTCCTGGCTGGCAGAACAAAACATATAACATGATGCGCTACTGGATATGGACCCCTTCTTCTACTGTTGTTGCCGCAACTACTGCATCTGAAGCGGCTAGTGGATTTCCATACACAAACAACGAGGGACAGCCCGACGGTGCAAGCAATCATGACATTGGCGTGTACTTACGTCGACCAGGCTCGGGTAACGGAACTAAAGAGACTGATAATTTTAAGCTCTACCATTACTACAATCTGGATTACGTTGGTAACTGGATTTGTGTGGAAGTAGATACGTACCCAGACGCTCAGCGCGGCGATGATGAAGCAGACGGTGATCCAGGTAACTGGCTATACCCGATGGAGAATACCTTCGGCGGGAATTCTTATCCTGATTATACCGGCGACACTCAAGCAGAAAACTATTGGGATATGGCTACGTATTGGTATATATCAGATAGGTATGGCGTTAATAACTACCCATCTACATGGGACATTGCCGGGATAGAATTCTATACAGAAGACTATTTCGATATTGACTTCGCTAACATTAAGAGTGTTGCACATACCCATCGTAAAGACCCTGGTAACGAAGACACTATCTGGGTTCAGTGGGGCAGGAATGAGGAAATGAGTAAGACAGACGGTATCTATTCCGTTAAGTATGCTTACACGAGTTTCTATAAAAATGGCGGGTTTGCTGCTCACGGTACTGAGGCTCCTACGAGCAAGTCACTGCACGCATGGAATGCTGTTCAGGGGATGAATAGTGGCGGACATAACAAGGTTCATTATCAGTCAGATCAATTACCCTTGGCAGGTCATGATGCGATTTACATTGCTATGAAGTTAAACTCACAAGCGACAGCCTTTCGCGAAGTCCGTATACCACTAACGCAAGCTGGCTACCCAAAATTAGGAGGGTTGTAATATGGCGCAAGCTATTTCAATACTGGGTGTCCACTACGCAACAATTGGCGATTTCTTGATTGGAGAACGCGACAATGATTATGGTGGTGTTGGGCCGATACTTGAGATCCCGAGGGGGGTTGTGCCTGCATTTACGGGCAACCTTCAGTTTCGATACGGCTCTGCAACTAAGTACACTTTCCGAGCTGTTGCTGGTGATGAGTGCGTGGGAGACGTCACGGCTGGAAACCTTGCCAACATTGCTATTATTGATGGTGGTGGTTTTAATCTCGATTTTCGCAATGAGAATATTAATTTTGAAAATATCTACGTTCACAATTTCAGCCTTACAACGACAGGTGATTCATACGATGGCCTGACGTTTAAAGGGGGCGTTGTTGATTGTTATTTTTACCTGAAGAATTCAGCACCAACTAATGGCGCCACAGTTGAGGGCGGGGTTATCGTGCTGAACACGGGAGACCCTGAGTCGGGCATTGACAAAGTTGTTGATATATCTGGCTCAGTCCCATTTCATGGTTTAAATACAACAGTTATCAATAAGGCGGGTGGGGTTTCGGGGGCAACGGGCGTTATTTTCAATAGATCGTTGGCGGCTTCTAGCTTTAACTATGTTTGTGTGTTCTCAGCAACGAATCCATCATATGTGGCGTCTGGTGCTGGTGTTCCTACGGGTGCAAATAACTGTGCACATGATGCGCTGATGCCTGGCAGTGTTTCTGATGGTGTTACTGCTGAAGATTTCAGGAATTTGGATGAAGGCGATTATCGTATTGAGGCGGAATCAGTACCAGGGCTGTTAGGCATAGGGGCGCATATTCAACCTATTGTGAATGTCATACCTGCTCTAGACACGCCACTAGCTGCAATATCAATTGTTTCCGATGAAGAAGTGGATATTGATTTATCACCTAATTACAGTGATGGTAATGTGGGTGATACGTTAACATTTACTGTTAGCCCTGATTTACCAGATGGGTTAGCTCTGTCTCCTGCTGGCTCCTTTTCATCAACCGGAACGCAAAGCGTAATGGTTGCCACCAATTATTCAGTAATTGCAAGTGATGGTCATGGCGAAGGTGATGCTGTTGGTGTTATCTCAATTGAAGTTACTGCAGTCGTACCTCGAATAAATAATATAGACACGGATAATAACGTTGATGTTGAGCAGGCTGCAGCGCTTATAGATTGCTCTTATATGGATGTCGCCCCTACAAATCAGGTGGCAACCCTTGGTGGTGAGGCTCTGATTATTGTCAATTGGAATGGTGGTAAGCCCATTGTTTCGATTCCATTGGATATCAATTTGAGGTGGGGAGGGAGTCACCAGTTAAGCGTGACCGACGATACCGGAACAGTAACGCTTGATAACGTGATTTTGACAGCTCCTGCAGATTGGCCTCAGATTGCATTTAGCGGGGATATACCAGAGGCTGGAACTCAATCGCTTTATGGGCAGGCAAAGACTGATGCAACCATTGGCAATTATACGATGGTTTTAGGTGACATCCTTGTTTATTTGGGTGTCCCAGATTTTAGCTATGATTTGCAAACTATCCCATTGGTAGATCCCTTCACTGATGTTTCAAGCCCATACAAAATATGGAAAGAAGCCGAGGGTTCATTTACTCCGCTTAGTACTTTTGAGTGGACAAACGATGGGTTGCCTGCAGATATTACAGCGCCAATATTTCAAAGCACTACTGCGCTTAGCGGGCTTAATGAAACTGCTTTCAATGTAGACTTTGCATCGAATGAGGTTGGTAATTACCGATTGGTTGTATTACCTGCTGGTTCTCCTGCACCTTTGGCTAGTGAAGTTTTAGCCGGTACAGGTAGTGGCGGCGCGGTACCGCTGTTTGCTTCGCTCTTGCTTTCGATGACGGCAGGGGCTGATGTGTCTACACCCGCTACGGGGTTTACGGTTGGCACTGCTTTTGATGCCTATGTTGCATTGACAGACAGCGCAGGAAACGAGACGTTATCTGACGTTCTTAGTAGCATTACTGCAGCACCCAATGCTGCGCCCGTAGTTACGCCACCAACAGGAATAACCATAAGTTTTGCTAATGGTAGTGGAGGTCTTACCAAAACTAATGCACAGCTTTTGGCTTGGGCAGCAACGGCAAGTGTTACGGATGATTCGGATGTGGTAACGGTGAGCGCTGATTTCTCTGCGTTGCCTGATATTATACTGGCTGACACCTACACAATTACATTTAATTCGACTGCTGACAGTGGAGCATTGATTGGTAGTGCGACAGCTCAGTTAATTGTTACCGAGGCAGCAGGTAACGTGGCGCCCATATTTGTTAGCGCTAATTCCTTTTCGGTCATTGTGGGCCAGCAAGCAACTCACGTTGTTTCTGCAAGTGACGCTGATGGGGATGCTTTAACGTTTTCAAAGTTTGGTAGTTGGCCAGCAGGATATTTACTGGTCGACAATGGCAACGGAACAGCTTCCATAACGGTTGTGGCAACCTCTGAAGGCGTTCAATCAATTACTGTGAGGGTGAATGACGGTGCGCTTGTCACTGATCAAGTGATAACTGTCAATGTGTCTCCGACGCTAAATGTTGCTCCAGTGTTTGTTTCGAGCGCGTCTGCAGTTGCTCTTGAGGGCAGCGTGTATGAGTATACGCCGCAAGCAAATGACGCCAATAGCGATACTGTGACGTACTCGCTTGGTTCTGGACCCGGCTTCCTGTCTTTTGTTGATGGTACGCTGATTGGAACGCCTGGTGTTAATGATGTTGCTGTGCATTCAGTTACTGTTGATGCGAATGATGGGCTAGAAACAACTTCACAAACATTCCCGCTAACGGTTTTCGCTCTACCTTCTGTAGGCGTAAGTGATCCAAATTTGATTTTTGATACACCCAGTTTCAGACAAGTATTAATTAAACGTAAAGATGATGAGGCGAATAAAGTATTCCAGCAAGACCCGCTGGAGCGAAATGATTATCTAATCGATGTAGCCCGGTACTTTGAGGGAGACCCAATTTTGTCGGTTGCCTGGTCTAATACGCCAGGGATAACTGTTACACAAGGTGGGGCCAATGCTACTCAGTCTGTGATATGGATTGAGGGGGGAGGTGATGGCTCAAACTATAATGTTTCTGTGGTATTAACCAGCGTCAAGAATCGGCGTAAAAAGGTTAAGTTCCTAGTGGCGGTTAATGAGGAATAGATTTCTATTGTCTATTTAACTGGCTTTTTTAAAGCTCCAGGGATTCTATTCTTGGAGCTTTTTTTATGTCCGCAATTAATATCAATGCATTTTCTGGTGAAGTGCCGCGAACCAGTGCCAGACACTTAGGGCCAACACAGGCTACTAAGGCGTTAAACGCCCGGCTTGATTCGGGCGAGTTGCGCCCTTGGAAAGCACCGTTAAGCGTTACGGCATTAGCAAAGCCTGGCGAGATTCAAAGTATCTATAGATGGGGCGCGGTTGCCGGTGATGAGAATAGTGGTTTTTGGTTTCACTGGACGACTGATGTTGATGTGATGCGGGGTCAGGTTAAGAGCGATACAATTGAACGTACCTTTTTTACTGGCGATGGCGTTCCAAAAATGACGTATTCAGGCATTGCTACTGAAGGCGGGAGTGCCTTATACCCCAATGTTGATAGACCTCTGGGGCTTCCTATTCCACCATCGACTACGGCTGCGGTATTAACGGGGACGATTGATCCGGAAGCGAATGAAGCAGATGACAAGGTGACTCGTGGCTATGCCGTTACCTTTGTAACCTCGATTGGAGAGGAGGGACCACCAAGCTTAATTTCTCAAACGTTGGATTGGTTGCCAGGTCAGACAGTTGATTTATCTGTGATACCGACAGCACCGACAGGTGAATGGGACATTACAGCTAAACGCATTTATCGGGCTGCAACGGGCGCAAGCGGTACCGATTTGTATTTTGTGGCAGAGCTTCCCATTGCCACGGATACCTATTCAGATTCGATACTTGACGAAGCGCTTGGTGACGTGCTGGGAACAACTGATTATTATGCGCCGCCGGACGATATGCATTCTATTGGTGTATTACCGATTGGTATTGCGTTCGGTTTTTCAAAAAATCAAGTGTGTTTTTCTGAGCCCTACCTTCCTCATGCGTGGAACCCTGCTTACCAAATACCGACAACACACCCCATTGTAGGTGGAGGTCATTTCGATAATACCGTTGTGGCTATCACTGAAAAGAACCCGTATTTACTAAGCGGTACCGACGCAAGAACAATGGTGCCTTATGAGCTAAATATCCAGCAAGGGTGCATGAGCAAGCGATCTGTTGTGAATTCTCTGCAAGGGGTGATCTATGCGTCTCCTGATGGTTTGTTTTTAATTGGACCTAATGGACCAATGAATTTGATGGAAGGATTCATGCTTCCGGAACAATGGCGAGAGCTTAATCCTTCTAGCGTTCTTGGCGTAATTTTTGAGAGCAAGTACTTTGGTTTCTATGATAATGGCACCGAAAAAGGCGCGTTTATCCTTGATCCAAAGAATGCCAATGCGGGGCTTACATTCATTGATGTTCATGCCACTGCAGCTTATGCGGACCCGTTGAGTGATAAGTTATATTTGGCGATTGGTAGTGAGGTGGTGGCTTGGAACGAAGGCTTGCCGTTGAATTACTACTGGGTTAGCAAAGACTATGTTTCTGGCGGTGCCATGCTCTTTGGGGCTGCAAGAGCACTGTTTGCAAGCGATGGCGACTTAACTTTTCGATTCTTTGTTGATGGCGTTGAAAGGCATTATCAAAGCGTGAATAATGACAAAGCATTTCGTTTGCCAAAAAAACGGGGTCGAGTATTCAAAGTTTCATTAGAAGGTAACGCTAATATTTCACAAGTTGATATTGTTGAATCCATGTCTGATTTTGGTGGTGCGTAATGGGTAAGCAAACGCGCCGTAATTTCATTGGCAACGCCCCGAGACTTGATGACAAGCACAATATGGGGGTATGGGTTCGAAAAGTAACAGAGCTTTTGCAGTTGAGTGAAGGGCAGATTGGCGACCAACTTGACAAAAAGGTAACATTTAGGGATCTGAAAGATGCAGGGGTTGTATCTAGCGTTTCAGCTAGCGGGGTTGTTACACCAGGAACTGGCCAGGGTGAAAGCGGTACCGAGCCGACCTATGAGCAGCCGGCCGCATTGTCAGGATTGAGCACGGTTAGTGGTACAAGCTTTATATTCTTGGAGTGGGACAAGCAGGATTATTTCTATTTGTCTCATGTCGAAGTATGGCGTTCTGCTACGAATAATCTAGGTGATGCATTAAAGATAGCCAATACACAAAATACCATTTATGTGGATAGCGTAGGTGAAGGCTCGGTTGTATTTTACTACTGGGTTCGCGTTGTCAGCACCAAGGATCACAATGGACCATGGAATGCAGTACCAGGGGTCTCTGGGCAGTCGCACTTGTCACCTTCACATTTGTTAGATGTGCTAAGTGGTCAAGTATCAGAGTCACAACTATATGGTGACCTCAACACAAGAATAAATTTGATTGATGCGCCGGGCGTGGGTCTTGTTGATAGTGTTTCTGCAGTATCCACAACAGTAAGCCAAAATAGTGCGAGCATTACGGCGAATAATGCAACATTAACTGCAGCAATCCAGGCTGAGGCAACAACTCGTGCAAGTGAAACGGGAGATCTAGGGGCGCAATATAGCGTAAAGCTTGATGTGAACGGAAACGTTTCTGGCTTTGGTTTGTCGTCAACTCAGACGGGTTATGATGGTGCTGTTCATAGCCAAGCCATTTTTAATGTGGACACATTCTCTATCGCGTCCCCTGGCTCTACGTCGTTATCGTTTGTTGTTGATGGTGGCAAGGTGCTGATGGATGCTGCGTATATCAGCAATCTTGTCGTTGATGACGCTGCAATATCAAGTCTGAGCGTGAGCAAATTGGTGGGTGATACTGCGGGGTTTGTTCAGGCAAATGTGGGAACGCTGCAGGTAACCAATGCAAATATCTCTGGATATATTGAATCTGATAATTACGTGCCAGGGGTTTCTGGATGGCATATCAATAAAGGCGGAAACTTTGAGGCAGTCGATGGCACCTTTTCAGGGACTCTTCAATCACCTGAGATTTACGGTGGCAATATTCATGGGGCATTTATCACGGGCTCGGTTATTGCGTCAGACACTGATCTTACTTTGGCAACTGAGGCTGATGATGGTTCGTTTACTTACCTGTGTTATGCGAGAGTCATAAGTGAAAGTGTAGAAACCACTGTAGTTGGCGATTTTCAAAACTGGACATACACGCCTTACTTGCCACTGAAGAGTGCAAACCATAGTTTGACTACGAATTATTATAGATATAAAGACTACTTGATCAGCCCGACGGTTGAGGCTGAGTTTTTTGGAACTATGGGCGTTAATCCAATCAGCGGCTATACGTCATACCAGAGGATAGGCACCCTAACAATGGATTTAATGCTTGGTGCTGCAGTGATTATAAGTCACAGTTTTCTTGTTTTCACTCTTCATGAATCGAACAATAATACGGAATCAACACACACGTTTCCATGGGGAAGCCTGACAATAAAGTACACCCACAACGTCACCCTTCTTACCGAACAGTACACCTTTACATACAACTATGTTGGCTTTGACTATAGGGGTGACGCGCTAATACAAGCCAAAGCAAGACTCACCTCATGGGCTGGAACCAAAAAGATTAGGTTAAGTGATGATGCCGAAAATGTCTAAATACTCATATGTTGACGTTAGTACCAAAGAAGTTGTTGGCTGCATAGACACAACAAGTGATGCGGCTGAACGGTCGTTACCTGTAGGTTGCGAAATTATTGAGGGGTGGTCAGAGCCTGGGTTATACGTGGGTGATTATACCGATCCCGCCAACCCGTTTTTACGGGCAAAGACGTCTGCAGAAACCCTCGTAACAGAAAGCGATATAAAAGCCGCGAGAGATAAGCTTGAGCTATCTTCTTTAGTGGTCGGCGTAGTTCCGTACGATGTCGATAGGGTGTCTCTTGAACGCATGGGAAGGGCTGTAGCTCAGTGGGATAACTTATCTATGACGATAGCGGATGGAAAAATAAGCTGGATTGCAGCCGATAATACAGTCTCGCTTTTAACCAAAATAGAGCTTACTGATGTGAAAGCTCAAATTGATCTTGAGATTGCCAAGCGTTCTGATCGGCTTTTTTATCATTGTGGCCTTCTGATATCTCAATTGCCAAACATCACTAAGGCAGATATCGCCGACGAAAATTGGCCATTAAATGCTTAATTTGTTCTTGTCTATTTAACTGGCTTTTTTAATAGTCGCCTAATTAGTACCCTTCAGGTCTTATTATGCCGATTATTAGAAAAGCCACTGAAAGTGATATTGATGCGTTCATTCTTTTGGCGCATGAATTTTATTTAGAACAAACCAACTTCGCGCACACTGAATTTGATGCTTACAGTGTGGCGATTTCATTTATCTCCTATATCAACTCCAGCAAGCATGTTGTTTTTCTGGCTGTGATTGATGGCGAACTTGTTGGTTTCTTAATGGCAAGGACAGCAAAAACCCTTTGGGGCTCAGACTTAGAGGCTCACGATGGAGCCTTTTATGTTTCACGCTCAGCAAGGGGTAACGGGTTTGCAGGATTGCTTATGAGTGAGTACAAAGCGTGGGCATTGTCTTTAGGAGCAACCCCTCATGTCACAGTGCGAGCCGATATTGATCATGAGGCAACGAAGGGAATGCTTGTGAAAAATGGATTTGAACTGCTTGGTTTTACGATGAGGGCAAAAGTATGAGTGGCGGTGATGATGATAACGAAATCGAACAAACCTGGGGCGAGAAAGAGTTGGCTGCAGTCTCAGCTGAAAAGTGGAACCGATATCAGACTGACCTAAAGGGCATGGAAGATATATTTATTAAAGACAGCCAGATGACAGAGGCTGATTTTAAGAAAGCGTCGGGGTATGCAAATACTGATACCAGTGCGGCTTTTGGTGCCGCCCCTGTTATTTCAGCTGGTCCCGGTCAAGGGGGGAATCTGGCCACGAGAATTGATAGCCGATATAAAGAGAAGTCAAAGGTTACGGCTTCGAATCTAGTGGCGTCAGGGAATCAAACCGAAGATCGTCACGCTGCAGGTCTTCAATCAATAATTGCAGCAGGCAACGGCCAACAAGTAGATGCTCACAATAACTTGACGCGAAATGCATCTATCAATTTAAACGGTGCCTTAAGTAGCGCACATAATGATAGTCAAAAGTATCAAGCAAAAATGAACAACATCGGTACAGGAATCGGAGTTGCTTCGTATGCGGCACAAAGCTATGCACCAGCAAAGACAGATTACAACGCCGCAGGTGCTGCAGCGTAGGATATAGGGAATTCATAGTATGGGTTACGGCGAGTTTTTGGTAGACCCAAGCTGGGGCAATAGTGGGGCTGCGGACACCTACGGGAAAATATCACGAGCGCAATGGAATGATTACAAGGCTCGGTTTGTGCCTATTGAAGATAAGTTAATTGAAAGCATTGGGAATGAGCAATTATTGGGTGAACAAATATCTCGCAATGTTAACTCGGTGAATCTTGGCTTTTCTAGTGCAAAGGTTGGGTCTGACCAAAAGATGAGAATGTACGGCACTCAGCTAACTGGTGAGCAAAAGAATGCAAGTAATCGCCAAACAAATCTAAGCCAGAATCTGGCAACAATTGACGCCAAAAACCTAACTAGATTGGCGAAAAAAGAACGAGACATGCAATCAATGGCAGGTAGCGTCTCCACCTCTGCACAAGTAAATACGGGGAATACAAATGTCTAATTTGATGGGGCTAGGAAGAAATTACCAGCAACAAGCCACTGACGGTATGGCTACCGCAGCATCGCAAGAAACTCAGCGTGAGCAGACCAGCGACCAAATTGAAACGAATAATGAGAATGCGAAGAAAAGCACGCAAATGTCAGCAACCATGGCAGGGGCCACAATAGGTTCTGCTTATGGTCCCGTAGGTACCGCCGTTGGTGCTGTTGTTGGATATGTCGCTGGAGAATTCATGTAATGCCGACACCGTATAGTAATTTTGTTAACTCTTTTACCGCATTGAATGCCAATGGTCGCGCTAACGATGCAAATCAACGTGCAGATAATGCTGACCGGCGAGCTGGTGAGCGCCACCAAACAAATCTTCGTGCGACTAACTTGAACATTAAGGCAGCTGAGGGTCGGCTGGCCGACAAAGAGTGGCGGGATTACAGTGTGGGGGTTAAAGGGAAGCTTGGTGCTGGAGGTTCTTTGGCGCCAGAAGATCTCTCCCGGATTTTCGAAAAGATGGGTGTAGAGAACCCAGCAGCGTTCATGCGCGATGACTACGCAACGAATTTTGATATTGCTGGAAAAGCCTTTACCGGCAAGCTCAACCCCAATTCTCAGCCTGTTCTCTCTGCAGCAAATAATATGTGGGGAGGCGTGATAAAAAAAGCAGTTGGCCAAAAAACGGCAGATGGAAGAAAGATTGTAGATCAGCGAATTGTGGGCATGGCTCCGTCAAAAGATGGTCAGGGCGTAATGCTTGAGTTGGCTAACATGACTGAGGACGGCGAATGGCGCACTTCGCCAATGACTGAAAAGCGAAGCACAGACCAAAAAGGTGATCCTTACGTAAAAGTCATTTCTTACGATTCAATGATGCAGCAGGTCCAAGGCCAACAATTGTTGCATAAAATCCGAAACCAAAAACAGCTTCGCGGTGCGTTTGATGCGCTGGTTGCAGCTTCATCGAATCAAAAGCGTACTGGCGGCCTATCGGTTCCTGATCGTATGGCCCTTAATCAACAACAGCACGAGTTGAACATGAAGGCTGACGCTGCTAGCGATAATCGTAGAGCAACCCGTGAAGATGCCAAGTCTGCAACACTTCTTAAGAAACAAAAGCTGGGTGCTATTAACAATTTGATCTCAGATATGATTGGGACTCGTGACGAACAAATGGTTATGGATCCGGATGGTACAAACTACATTGATGATGAGACTGTAGTGGCAATAGCGAAGTCTCAAGTGGATCCAGAGCTACTAACATCCACAGAGCGCCAGTTGCTTGATTCTCGCCGTAAATTACTATCACGCAGAGCTGCGGAATCCGTCCTTGAATCGGAGAGAGAAAAGGCAGATCGCTGGTACAAGTTTACTCCTACCAACGAAGACGTTTATGAGAAGACTGAAAGTGACCCTGATTATCGAGGGCCTAATTTGAGGGCAATGCTAAGCAACCCTCAGCCTCAACAGGCTTCACCTCAAGGGCAGGCCACACCTCAACAAGATACTCAAGCACCCTCCTCAGCAGACGAATTTTTGAATTCTTTAGGATTTTAAACGATGGCCACAGTAGACGACTGGAATAAAATATCGCAAGCCCCTAGCTTTCAAGGGCTTGATCAAGGAATGAAAGTTCAAGTTCGTGATCGTTTCTTTGAAAAGCATATTGCACCCAATGCTCCACAAGAACTCTTAAGCGAAATAAAAGTTAAATTTGATGAGAGGACAGGGCTTCAGCCTCGTACAAGCAATCTCGGAGTTCAGCCGGTACCTGATTCCAATATGCTAAGAGGAGCTGTTGAGCGTAGCAGTGGCTTAGTAGGCAATTTACTTTCTACTGGCGACACGATTTCTAGATCACTTGAGGAAACTATACCGCTGGGTGGTTTCGCATTCAAAGAAGGCGATATGCTACCTAGCTATATGAATGGAGCTGAGTTTAAGGAGTACAGCGAAAGCCAAAATATTAAACAGCCACTTGAAGTTGCTGGTGATTATCTCAAAAAAGCCAAAGTCGGATACGTTCCCAATCATACGTGGGAGAAAGTAAAGGAGGAGTTTTCTAACGATGCCTTTAGCGGTGATGCATGGAAAGAGGTGGTGCTCTACGCTACAGAGCAAGGTGTGAAATCTATACCTGATATGGCCGCTTCAGTATTATCTCTTCCTCTGTATGTTACGGCTCGATCAGGTGAAATAGGTGAAGCACGAGCAAAAAACAAAGGCAAAGATAAGGCTGAAATGGAAGATATTCTTGAAGCTGCACCAGCGGCTTTAGGCTCGGCTTTACTGGAGAGATTTGGCGCTAAAGGTATTACTAAAGCTGGATCCGAAGTATTAGGAAAGGAAGCCATAAAAGCAGGTTTTGCCAAAGCGGCGAAGCGTGTTGCTGTAGCTGGCGGAGTGGCAGGAGGAAAAGAAGCTGCAACCGAATTCTTCCAAGAGGGTGTTGTCGAGTATATTGGTGAGCGCTTAGGTACTGACGCAAAAATGTCAGTGATAGAGGCCCTTGATCGAGGTGCGGCTGGAGCCGTAGCCGGTGGTATTTACGGTGGTGGTGCTGGTACGGCAGTTGCGGCAACAAAGGAAGTTATCCAGCTTAACAAGCCGGGTGGTTATGATCTTGATGAAGTCACGCAAGAGAGTAAGCCTGAACCTCAACCAAGTGAAGCCCCTCAAGCAATAGATCAGCAAAGCTCCAACTTAACGGGCAGTAATTTACAGTGGACAGATACGTCTAACATTGCTGCACAATCACAAGAAAACTTGCAAAAGGATTATAACGGCCCCGGTAGTTTTGATCCTAATCAAGCTGGATCTCAGAACGGCCAAGCTCCAGCAGAACAGCAATGGACTGACACGTCAGGCATTGCCCCTGCATCGATGGAAGATTTGCAGAGCAATTACCAAACCCCAGAAAGGCCAAATATTCAGAGTCCATCTAATCTAATCCCCATGGAAGGTGAATTGATGTCTGGCGCGTTGCCTGGTACACCTCAAATTGGCTATGCAGAACGACCTGATTTTGTCGTTAATCCTGAAGGTGAAGCTGCAGGGCAAACAGAAAACAACGTCGTTGAAGATATTCCAGCATTACCATTCCAGTCTGACTCTACCGTTTATGCCGATTCAAGAGGTGGGTTTGTAGATAGATCGGATATTGATCGGGCGAGAGTTGAGCAAGGCAACGAACAGCGCGAAGCGTTTGTTGCGAAGCAAGAGGAAAAGCAAAACAACCCTGGTGGGCGTGGCTTTTATGATCAGATTGAACGTGGTGCCACTCAAGAAGAATTATCAGAGTATGAAAGCCTGTTTTTGGTTGCGGATGAAATTGGTAGCAAAGAATCATTAGAGATTGCTGAAGCACTGGAGTACGGCGAGATCACACCAGAGCAGGCGCAAATTGAACTGGACTCATTGCAGCAGCCTGAATTAGAACAGGCTCAAGAAGATAGCGGCGCTGTTGACATCGACGCTCTTGCTAATGAAGCGGCGACTTCTCCGACCAATGAATTGTCTGAACCTACTGATGGCCAAAAAGAAGCTGGCAATTATAAGAAGGGTAGAGTTGTAGTTCATGGTATGGCTATTGCCATTGAGAACCCAAAAGGTTCTAAGCGCTCCGGTACTGATCCGGATGGCACGGCATGGGAAAATGAAATACATAGCCACTACGGTGACCTGACCGGCACAAAAGGTGCTGATGGTGATGCGCTTGATGTATTTGTTGGTGAGAGCCCTGAAAGCCAAAAGGTATGGGTGATTGATCAATTAAATAAAGATGGTTCATTTGATGAGCATAAAATCATGCTTGGCTTTACTCATAAAGCTAAGGCAATTTCTGGTTATAAAAAGAACTATAATCGAGGCTGGAAAGTTGGTCCGGTAACAGCCATGAGTGTCAATGAGTTTAAGGCGTGGGTTAAAGATGCTGACACTACAAAGCCACTAACAGATTTTACCAGCAAGAAAGAGTTGATTAAAAAAAAAGAGAAGCCGAAAAAAAAACTAAAGCGTGACGCTTTTGACCCCGCAAAATTCTCATCTGTAAGAGCAATTCGTGCTGAATACAGAGTAAATAAAGAGCATACGGATGCACGTAATAAGAAGCTATCAATGTCAAAATCTGATTTTGCCATTGAGACGGAGAAAACCGGGGAGACTCCAGAGGTTTACAAGGGTATTTTAAAAAGAAATAACGCACTTGTAGCCCCTTACATAAAAGAAATACAGGGGTATCTTGCGTCTCCCGAAGCCAGGAAAAGGGAAGACACAGAAAAAGCTCGAGCTTCCAAAATCTCGTTCAATAATGTACCGACAGAAAGCGAAGTTATGGACGCAGATTTTACGGTGGTTGATGATCAGGATAAGTCACTGGATTCATCTCGTGTTGAGAGTGCAGAACCCAAAGTTATTGAGGAAACAACAGCGAATACAGAGATCACAAAACCCAAGCGAAAAGCTGGCGAAAACAAAAAAGATCCTGTTCGGTTCTCTTCAAAGTCCAAATCAAAACCGCGACACGCCTACACAGATGCTGTAGATGATATTATTGCAGAGGACAGAGATAAGCGGCTGCCAATTGTCGTTTCCAAAGTGACACCGGGCTACCTTGTAGAATTAGGTGTTGAGCAATTACCATTAGTTACAAACGGCTCTATCATCGATAAGTTGTTTTATGATCATTCAATGAAACAGGATCTCATTAAGCGACTGCCTGAGTTGATATCTGAAAGCCCTGTATTTGTATTTGATTCTGATACGCAAGAAAATTCATTGGTTATCGTTCCGGAAGAAACGGTGAACGGTAATCCATTGCTGATAATTCTCAAGAAAAACAAGAAGATTGGTCGTATTGATGTTAATTTTGTGCCGAGCTTCTATCCGAAAAATAATGCAAAACAGTTGGATAGGTGGGCTAAGGATGGCTTGCTGAGATATTCTGATAAGAAGAAAGTCCAACCTTGGAGTACGAGAAACAAGCTACAATTGCCATATCTGGTTCGCTCCAAGGTAGGGCTTACTGATAATGTAACTCCAAGCAAGAGCCCTGTCAAACCTAAGCATGCAGTTGAGAGCCTTGCTGAGCGACGAGTATTAAAGGCTCGCGTTAATAAAGAATACAAGAAGCATCAAGAGCAGGTCGAAACCTGGCTGGCCCCTACAACATTAAAGTGGGGAAATAATGCGCCTAAAGTTGTTGTTTATCCTACGCACCACGATATCCCAAGCGAAGTCATCGGCCTGGCTGAAGAGCAGTTTGACCCGTCCGGAACAAAAGGCTGGTACGTTCATGGCACTGTTTTCCTAGTTGCCAGCAACCTGAAGGATCGTGTTGATACACTAAAAACATTGGCTCATGAATCTATTGGTCATTGGGGAATGACCCTGCAGGAAGAGCAAGATTATCAAGATATAGTTTCTAAGATTCATGCTTTAAAACGTACTGATTCCTACGTCAAAGGCGTAGCTGGTAGCGTGGAGCGTGACTATAACAACATCGATGAGACGACGACTGCAGAAGAGATCATTGCTCGCATTGCTGAGGACATGGTGACCGGTAACCCTACGTCTGATGCTGTAAGCAATGTTTGGAAGCGTTTGGTTGGTGCCGTTAGAAAATTCCTCAGAAAGATATTCCCTTTGCAGTTCTCTCGCCGTGATATTGAGGCGATGCTTGCTAATAGCGAAAGGGCGTTGCGATCTAGCCTGAAATCAACTCGTAAGGAAAATACCAACAAACCTTTGTTTTCTGCTGCAGAGTCCATTGAAAACGTAAGCCCTGAAATTGCTCGCAAGCGACTACAAGACGTTCTTGATGAATCAGGAGCTGGAGCATATGACAAAGTAAAAGGCTTGCTTGCTGGAAATAGCATGGTCGAAGCTGTAAAGACCGGTGCACTTAAAGCCGTTACGCTTCGCCAGCTTGGCGATCTCGCAAGCAAGATACTGCCTCAAATTAATGTTTATGTTGATACCGTCAACAAGATGCTGACACGCCGCAATCAAATGGCGGAAAAAGCAGCAACTATAGTTGAAGGTTGGCAGAAGTGGGCAGGTAAAAACAGAAAGGTTGCTGATAAATTGCACGACTTAATGCATGAAGCAACACTTGCTCAAGTAGACCCCTCTGAAAATTATGTTGATATGACTGATCGACTAAAGGAGCGTATTGGTGTTGTTCAAGACTTGATTCGCTCTATGTCTGGGGATACAAGCAAGCGAAAGAAAGATTTGGAAAATGAACATATTGAGCTTCGCAATGATCTTGCTTTTGAGCCACAAAGGAAAAAGCACTGGGATAAATTGCGACCTTCGTGGGATGCACTGTCACCGGAAGCGAAGGAAACCTTTATAAAGGTTCGCAATGAATACAAATATAGGCACATGAATTTCAAGCACATCCTTTTAAAGCGGGTGGCTTCTGCTGAAATAAACACTCAGCTGAAAAAAGAAATGCTGGCCAAGCTTCGTTATGACTTCGAAACTCAGGAACTTATGGGACCATATTTCCCATTGGCTCGATTTGGTCGTTATTGGGTGAGCACAACAGATGAAAAGGGCGAAAAAGTATACTTGACCTTCGAGTCTGAGGTTGAGCAAAAACGCGTCAAAGGTAACTTAGAAAAAGAAGGGTATAAAACCAAGCATGGCCAAATGCTGGATAGCACCATGCAGCAAGATAGCGCATCACTTGGATTTGTAAACGATGTCGTGAAGATCATCGAGGGCGGGAATGTGACCGATGAAGCAAGCTTTGAAATGTCTGATGCTGTGTATCAGCTTTATCTGCAGAGTATGCCCTCACGATCAATGCGCCACAACTTCCAGCATCGAAAGGGCGTGCAAGGATATTCAAAGAATGCGATCAGGGCATTTGCCGACAACATGATGAAGGGGGCCTACCAGCTTGCAAGGCTGGAATATCAGGATGATTTGTCTGGTCAAATGGAAGAGATGCGCGAAGAAGCGTCAAAGGCTGGCGATAACAAGAAGGGCGCTTTTTACAATGAAATGCTGAAACGTCATGAGTGGGTGATGAATCCAACCAATTCAGTGATTGCGCAAAAGCTTACAGCGCTTGGCTTTGTTTGGATGCTGGGCGTATCTCCTGCTGCAGCAATGGTCAACTTAACACAAACTTTTGTCGTTGCCTTGCCGGTAATTGGGGCCAGATACGGCGCCCTGAAAACTGCAAAGGAAATGGTGAAAGCAAGCAAGGGCTTTAACATCATGGATGGCGCTATAAATCCAAAGCACCTCACTCAGGGTGAAAAGGATGCGATGCAGGTCTGGAAAGACTCTGGTTTGATCGATGGAACACGAGCTCATGATCTGACCGGCATTGCAGAGCATGGAGGGTACAATTACTCAGGTGCTCAAGAGTGGGCGATGCGCAAGGTGTCTTGGTTGTTTCATCGTGCAGAACAATTCAACCGGGAAGTTACGGCATTAAGCGCCTACCGACTTGGCATTAAAAAACATGGAGAAGGGTATCATCAAAAGGCTATAGAGGAAGCTGAAAAGCTTACTTGGGAAAGCCACTTTGATTACGGCAATACCAACCGAGCGCCATTCATGCAGAGCAATGCTGCAAAAGTTGCACTGCAGTTTAAGCAATACAGTCAGAATATCTCGTATTATTTGATGCGTAATTTATCGGCAAGCCTCAATAGAGGAAACTGGACCCTGGAAGAGAGAAAGATTGCACGTCGCCAGTTGCTGGGAAGTCTTGGGGCTACGGCATTAATAGGTGGCGCAAATGCCTTGCCGTTGTGGTGGTTGTTCGGTTTAGCGAACCTTAAGTGGGATGACGAAGATGAGCCTTTTGATGCTCGTGAAGAGTTTTTTGTATATTTGGCCGAAGCTACTGGCAGCAAGGATGCTGCAGACAAGATCATGAACGGTCTGGGTGGTGCTGGTGTTTCGGGTCGTGTATCGCTTGATGGGTTATGGGTGCGAGATTCTAACCGGGATCTTGAGGGAGAAAACTTGTGGTCATTTTATGCGAAGCAAATTGCTGGTCCAACTCTGGGCGGAATACTTCCTCAATGGTTTGAGGGAGCGCGGAAGGTATCCAACGGACAATATCGCAGATCAATCGAGAACTTCACTCCCGTATTTGCAAAGAATATATCCAAGAGTTTGCGATACTATGATGAGGGGGCGCTAAATTTAAGGGGCGATGAGCTAAAATCACGCGAAGATTTCAGCTATGCCCAGCTATTTACTCAAGGTATTGGCTTCTCTGATTCTGGTGTAATCAAGCAATACACTGAAAATTCAGCCATCAAAGGGGCTGCTGAGAAAATCAAAAAGCGTCGTCGCTGGTTGATCACTCAGTATTACATGGCATGGAAAGACGGTGATACTGCAGAGCGTAAAGGCGTACTTAAAAAGATCCGCCGTTACAATAAGCACAACCCTAGATTTCCGATTAGTGCCGGCACATTGAGCCGATCAATGAAAACGAGAGCGCGATATAGCCGTGAATCTCTGAATGGTATCAACGTGAATAAGCGACTTAGGTATCTTGCTGACGAAAAGGATTTTGTGAACTAACTTGCTCATAGCCTCGTTTTTTTCGGCGCTCTGATATGGAGGTCACTACCGCAGTGGCCTCTTTTTTGTCGTGTATTGGGGTGGCGTTTGCGCCTCCGGATGATTTACCAATACCTCCCCAGACCCTCTTTACAACAAAATTACCGAACAAATCCTGTTCAATTCTAGCCTCGTAGTATCGGTTTGTACCTTTGTTTTCCCATCGAATTGTTGACCATGTTTTGACTCGGTAACGCATAAGCACCTCTTGTTTGGAGGTTTGATTATTTGCCAGAAGACAGGTGCTTGCATCACTTACGGTAAGGGGAGCAAGCTTATTGCGCTACAGTCAGGTGTGTGTAAAACTTAGCAAAATCAAGAAACAAGTGCTGATCAAGAAGCGAACGAAAACACAAAAGGTATATGGCTTGGTATTTTTAAGGATTTTCAGGATCTATAAGTGATTGATATTGTTGATAATAAAATAATTATCTAGGGACTTAAAATCCCTCGGTGGCAACACCGTGCCGGTTCGATTCCGGCTCCGGGCACCATATCTTAGTTTTAAGATATCTCATACTGTATCAAACCCCTCTTAATGATTAAGCTCTACTTTTACCTGTTTTGGGTCTCTTTGTGTGACTTCTTGACTCTTGCGCTTTCATATTATCATCCTCAATTTTTCTAAACGACGCGGTATTGTAAATTCCCTTTAACTTTACAAAAAGTGTAGACGCGAAATATCGGATTTTCATAATCGCCGCCTATTGTTTCAAATGGCAATGTGAAGTAACGATTGAGCGATTAGAGATTAAACAGTGAGGTTAGAGGAATGGGGAGTACTTATCAGTCCTTATTTGAGAAAAGACTAGTTCACCAAGCACCTAAGTTTTTAGATACCGCGATTCAATATGAAGTGGTAATGGGTTCTATTGCCTATGGCGTGGCGACTGACTCATCGGATATGGATGTGTATGGCTTCGCTATTCCACCCCGTGATTATGTGTTTCCTCATCTTAGGGGAGAGATAGCAGGGTTTGATGAGCCAGGGGTTCGGTTTGATCAATTTCAGCAGCACCACATAATCGACAAACCAGCTATGGGTGGGAAAGGTCGAGAATATGACCTGACGGTGTATTCTATTATCAAGTACTTTCGATTATTGATGGATAATAACCCTAATATTATTGATTCATTGTTTGTGCCGCGAAACTGTGTGCTTTATTCAACACAGGTAGGTGAGATGGTTAGGGAGAATCGCCACATCTTTTTACATAAAGGGTGTTGGGCAAAGTTTAAGGGTTATGCCTATTCTCAAGTGCACAAAATGAAAACAAAGGATCCAATTGGTAAGCGTAAGGATACAATTGCTAAATATGGTTATGACGTAAAATTTGCCTATCATGTGGTGAGGCTTCTAAACGAAGTGGAGCAGATTTTAACAGAGAAGGATTTAGATTTACTTAGAAACAAAGAGCAGTTAAAAGCTATTCGACGTGGTGATTGGAGTCAGGAGCAGGTCGAAGAGTATTTCGTTTCTAAAGAAAGGGAGCTTGAAACCTTGTACTCAAAAAGTACGCTACCGGCTAAACCTGATAAAGATAAGATCAAAACGTTGTTGTTGGAATGTCTTGAGCATGCATACGGTAGTTTGGAAAAATGTGTTGTCGTAGAAGATGAGGCGGTAAGGGCATTGGGACAAATACAAACAATACTGGATAGTGTGCAAAATATAAAATACTAGATAGGTATTTGTAGGGTAAAAAATAAGTATAAATATGCGAATTCAATCGGAGCTTGATCGTCTTGAGCGTGAAAAGGATATAAAGATACTTCTGGCTGTTGAGTCTGGTAATCGTGCGAGGGGGGGGGCATCACCTGACAGTGATTATGATGTGCGCTTTCTATATATGCATACTACAGACTGGTATTTAGGCGTAAGCGAACGCCGTGATGTCGTAGAGATGCCATTGGGAAGTGAGGTTAGGGTGTTGGTAGATACGCTTCTAGCAGAGAAAGCCGTTTCCATTGAAGTCTAAAGGCGTGATCGTATACCGCTACTTGATCAATACTTACAAATTGAGTTAGCAAAACTTGAAGGGGTAATGGGTAAGTATAATCTGGAGTCGAATATTGATTTGGCAGACACTGCTTTTAGAGAGATCCTTGGAGTGTAGTGTTAACTATTGTTAAAAGTATTGGTCAGCCTTCTTAAGCCTCTAGTTTGCTACATTTCGACTAGTAAGTGTTCGCTTTGCTTGTGGTACGATTGTTCTAGTCGTGATAGCTTAAACATTCAATAACAATAATAAAACAGTGACTGTATCCCTATGCTTGCTTTCTATTCTTTGGCTCGTGTCAGCAAAAAAAACTTCATTTTCATGATCTTAACGTGGGGGCTAATTGTTACCCCAGTGTATGCAGAGGGCCCTGGGGAAACATCTGCTTCCGCGATAAGCTTTGACGATATTAACCAAGCGCTAGAAGATGTTTTACACACGGTTAATGAAATCGGACAATTTGCCTTGGATTTTGTTGGGTTGATTAAAGAGGACCCGCTTAATGGCTTGTTAGAACTGTTCAATTTCATTGGACAAAAGCTGGGTTTGCTGGACAGCGGAGATGGTATTGCAGGAGCAATACCCTTGCCCGGGCCTGGTTTAGCAAATCAATCTTACCCAGAGCAAGATCTGTTTCAACCCATCGGTTGGGTTAATCATGACAATGGCTTGCCTGGCGTACATGCTGGCAGCAAACCTTTTGGCACTAACTTAGGTATGATGATTGATGGCTATTTCTTCACGCTTTTTGCGCCGGATAGTGGTCAGGGCCCTGGAGGCTTTCTTTTCTATGATGTATCCGACCCATATAAGCCTACATTAATCCGCCGAGTGTATGAAGAGGATGCTCGCACCACAGCGTTAAAAGAGCCTCATGCGTTTGGATTGGCACGTATTAATGAACGTCGTTATATGGCTTTTCAGAGCGTCATCGGGGTTGAGTTCTGGGACTTTACTGATTTAAACAACCTTCATCGCGTGGGCGAAATTGATCTACCTGGTGTGAATGGTGGTGACTACTCCAGTGTGGCTTGGCAGTTAACTTGGCAAGCACCTTATGTATATGTTGCAAGTTCAGAACAAGGGATCTTTATCGTAGATGCAAGCGATCCTGCTAATCCCGTCTTGGCTGATCGTAAGGGTGAGGCTAATCCGGTACCCGTTTCAGATTTAGGTGGTTTTCGCGTTGGACCAATTTATACATTTGGTAATCAATTGGTCATTTCTAGCATGGAAAATCGCGATGGTTTTGCGAGCTTAGATATTAGTGATCCTGTTAATCCACTGATTCTTGATCGTATCCCAGATCTAGATCAGTTCTATTACGCCAGTTGTTTTAATGGCGAGCACATGGCGGTATCGGTGCGAGGCCCAAAAGCAAGGATGGTGCTGTACGATTTAAATGACCCGAATGAATTCATCCTCATTGACGATCAGTTGGCGGTGCCGGGCCAACTTTATTGTGCTTTTCAAGATCATTATGTGTTTCAAGGAACAGAAGATCGTGTTCATAAAATAGATATTTCAGATCCATCGAATCCGGTTGATGTGGGTAGCGGAACAATTTCTGGCACACTGGTGCGTTTAGTGGATCATGGGCAAGTGAGCCCGTTAGGTAATCTCGTTTTTATTGGTAATGATCACGGAACGGGTAGTGCCTTTATGCCTCACTCGACAGAACCGGATAGGTCGCCACCAACGGTAATGATTACTGCTCCGAGAAACAATGCAGAAGGAGTTGCGATAAGCAGTGCTATTGGCATTAGCTTTAGCGACATACTGGATTTTAATACTGTGACAGCAGAAACGGTTCGTATTCTCGATGAGAATGGTGTGAAAATTCATGGTTTATACAGCTTGCAAAACGGCATTGTAAATTTCTCTCCACGCGAACCTTTGCAGGCTTATACAACTTATCAGATTGTTGTGCCTAATAATGGTGTTGCTGATGTGATGGGAAATAAAATCCAACAAGCGTTCACTGGTAGTTTTAGCACGGGGGCTGATCAACAGTATTTGGATGTGGATGTAGACCTTGCGGATCATACAATTCAAGCAGGTCAGCTTGGCGATGATGTTGAATTTGATATTGTCTTAGTGGACGAGTTACCTGGTGTAATCTATGAATGGGATTTTGGCGATGGTATCAATTCAGGTTTATTAAGTTCAGCAGTGATTAGCCATGAATATGCAGAACCAGGTCATTATCAAGTGCGTTTGACGATCCGCTGGAATGGCTTGGTGCGACAGGAAACCTTTATTAAAACTATTGTACCGCCTTTGACGGAAAGTCCAGCAGTACAAACGTCAACTTTGGCGCAAACAGATAGAGAAGTGTATGTTGTGAACCCCGACAACAATACAGTGACAGCATTTGATAAAGTCTCGCGACAGACTCTTTGGGAAGCAGCCGTGGGTAATGAGCCACAAACGATTAGCTGGGTCGATGATGAGCTATGGGTAACGGTTCGTGGTGATGATGTGATTGTACGCCTAAATACCTCTGGTGACATTGTTCAGAGCATTGGCTTGCCTTACGGGTCAGCGCCTTTTGCGATAGTATTTAGCGAGCAACGGCAAACAAGCTTAGTGTCATTATCAGGTAGTGGAAAAGTTGTTGAACTTGATCTCAATGGTAATCAACTACAAGCAATTGATGTAGTTGATCCTCGCGCTATTGCCATCGCGGGAGATGGTGGCACAGCTTATGTTTCTCGATTGGTTTCCTTGGATGATGGAGCACAGGTGTATGAGCTTGAACTTGTAAATAGTATGAAATGGACTAATACCGTTACTATTGAACCAGATACTGCTACTGAAGATACGCAAGATCGAGCTCGAGGCGTTACTAACTATTTATTTGATTTAGCCATTAGCCCCGGTGGTAATGAACTTGTAGTAGCTGCCAAAAAAGACAATATATTTAGAGGTGAATTTAAAGACGGACAAGCTCTCGCTCACGACAAAACGATACGTGCTGTAGCGCATCAAATTAATTTGACCACACAAGCCTCTTGGGAAGTAGATTTTGATAATCGTTCGAACCCTCGCGCTGTTGTGTATAGTCCATTAGGGGATTATCTATTTGTTGCAATGCAAGGTTCCAATAAGATTGCAGTAATTGATGTATTTAGTGGTTCGCAGCGAGTTGAAATAGAAACGCCTTTAGCACCTCAAGGCCTAATGATTGATTCCGTATCTGGACTCCTTTATGTGCATAATTTCATGAGTCGGAGTATCAGTGTTTTTGATGTTAGTGGGTTACTGTCTTCATCTGATTTCTCCGTTAATAAACTCGAAACCTTATCGACGGTATCCAGTGAACTGTTGAATGATAGTGTGCTACTGGGTAAACAAGTTTTCTATAACGCAGATGATCCACGGATGAGTCGCGAAAGTTATATTTCCTGTGCCAGCTGCCATGTAGATGGTGGGCATGATGGTAGAACGTGGGATTTCACTGAGCGTGGGGAAGGACTAAGAAATACTATTACTTTGGAAGGCCGGGCAGGCATGGGGCACGGTAACGTGCATTGGACTGCGAACTTTGATGAGATTCAAGATTTTGAAAATGATATTAGAAATGGCTTTGGTGGGACGGGTTTTTTATCTGATGAAGACTTTAGTCATACGAGTAATCCACTCGGTAATATTAAGGCGGGCTTAAGCACTGAATTGGATGCGTTGGAGGCTTATGTTTCATCGTTAATCGGCGTCGCCAAAAGCCCTGTGAAAAATGCAGATGGTTCATTAAGTGTATCAGCAACAGCGGGCCTAGAATTGTTCAGCGCGTTGGATTGTACTAGCTGTCACGCCGGCTCCAATTTTGTTGATGAGCAGCGTCACGTGTTGCCGACACTATCCGAAGGCTCCGGTTTAGGAATGGGTCAGTCGCTAGATCAGGTCGGTATTGAGACACCAACCCTGTTAGGACTTTGGAATACTGCGCCGTATTTTCATCACGGTAAAGCAGCGTCACTACATGATGTATTGTTGCAGCAGGGTCATGGGAATGCGCAAGGCTTATCACCAGAGCAGGCTGATAATTTGGTTGATTATCTAAAAAGCTTGGACGGACGTGATACGGTTGTTAGTCGGCAGATAAAAGGCTTTCAATTACAAAATGAACGCTGGGGTTGCCTAGATTTTGAGGGCACTGATCTTGTGGTAAACGACTGTGAAGACACTGAATCCCAGTGGTGGTTGGGTGAAGGAGGGCGTATACATTTGTCAGAAGATCCAGGTCAATGTATAGAGCATAATGGCAAAGCAATGTATTGGAGTAAGGTTTATTTGACGGAGTGCAATGAGTCATCAAAGCAGCAATTTACGCTCTTGGAGAGCGGGCAGGTTCAACTTGCATCTTCTAAATGGTTTGCCTTGGATGCTTTTGGTGATCGTGCGGGCAGCAAAGTGGGGATTTGGTGGCGTAACAAAGGCCTTAATCAACGCTGGGTGCTACGCTAATTGTAGATTGTTCAAATATTATGATACATCTGATGCCATTAGTATTATCACCTAGTGGCATCATTGTTTTAGCGTTCCTTTTATTTATATTATGATTCTCTCAATACCAATGTTGGGCTTTCCTCTAACACTTTTCTGCTGGTGAATATGCCAAACAACCCAATTACTAATGCTCCGGTCAGTGGTAAAAGTAGCATTAATAGAAAGTTGACACGGTATTCAAGATGAAAAACTTGTGTGTAGAGTGCCCATAGTACAACTTCTGTACCTGCTACAGCGATTAACCCAGAAAGAGACCCCATCATTGCATATTCAACCCATTGATTGATGCGTATTTGGCGCTTACTCGCCCCTAGCGTCCGCATCAAGGCGCCTTCATGAAGGCGCTGAGATAGTGTTGATTGGAGTGCGGCAAACGTTACCGCAAAACCTGCAAATAGTACAAATGAGAGTACAATTTCAACGGCTAAAGTGACTTGTGCGAGTATGGATTTTATTTGTTGTAAAATTGCACCGACCTCTAGCAATGTTATTGCTGGAAATTGGCGTAGCATTGAGTTTAGTACTTTTCTTTTTTGAGCTGGCAGATAGAAGCTCGTAAGATTTGTTGTTGGGTAACTGTTAAGGCTTCCGGGTTCAAAGACCATGTAAAAATTGGGTTTGAAAGAATCCCACTTTACCGTTCGAATACTGCTTACAGATGCTTTTAAAGAGCGGCTTCCAATAAAAAAGGTGAGTTCATCATTGAGTTCGATATTGAGCTTTTTCGCTAACCTAGCTTCAACGGATACTTTGGGTTTTGTTTGGGCCGAGAATGATTGTTTCGATACGCTATTATCTGAAATATCTCTGGGTGGCCACCATTCACCTTGAACAAGCCGGTTATCTTTTTGTATCGCTTTGGCTTCTGTCAGATTAAGCTCTCGATTTAGCGCTTCGTTGCTTTCCTCTTCTTTTGTGACCGAGCTTTTAACCGCAATGTTGTTGATGTGGGTGAGCCGGCCACGTGATACGGGATAAAGGTTGCTGGCTGTTATTTTGTTTTCGGTAAGGAATTCCTCAAAAGCCTTAACGTCACCCGGCAGAATGTTCATTACGAAATGATTTGGAATGTCCTCTGGTAGCTGAGATTGCCAGGTATCAATAAGATCTGAGCGAATGATGATTACTAGTGTCATTGCCATTAAGGTGATGCCAAATGCCAGTGTTTGCCAACGTGTTTCATTTTTTCGTCGTATGAGGTTCCGAATACCTGATTTTATAATAAGCGGGAAGTGCTGGTTTAGTTTATTTAGCAATATAAATAGCAAAGCAACGATGATAAACCCAAATAGAGCTATGGTGGCTCCTCCGATAAGGGATGCGGTTGTGAGTTTGATATCTTGGGTGTAAACAAAAATTAGAAGGCTAACAAAAATGAAAGTCGCCAGATAAATAATTGTCCCTGAAAGGGAGCTGGGTTCTAGATTTTTTCGTAAAACCCTAAGAGGGGATACCTGCCGTAAGCGAAGGAGGGTCGGTAGTGAAAACCCAAATAAAACGATAAAGCTTAGTGCTAACCCTGTCCATGCAGAGGTCAAGCTTGCCTGAGGGAAAGATTCAGGAAGCATGTCTTGAATTATGAATGCGATGAATGATTGTGATATCCAGCCAAATATTGATCCAATGACACCTGAAAAGAATGCGAGAATAGATAGTTGGAGAACAAAAATAAATAACACGTCATTTTGGCGACCGCCAAGGCAGCGTATTAAAGCACTGGTATCATAATGAGATTCTGCATAAAGGCGGGCACTCATGGCAATAGCAACTGCTGCCAATAGGATAGCAACAAGGCCTGATAATTTCATATAGCTCTCAGCTCTTACAAGCGAAGAACTTACGGCTGGACGCTCATTATGAATGTCTAGTACTGACTGGCTGGGTGTGAGTTGTGGTTTTATCCAATCCCTATAGGCTTTAATGCTGCCGGGGGAGCCTTCAATTAGGTAGCGGTAATCTACTCTGCTACCTTGTTGAACTATTCCCGCTTTGGCTAGGTCATTTAGATTCATGATGATACGTGGTGCTAAGGCGTAGAATGCTCCGCTGCGATCGGGTTCAAAGGTTAAGACTCGAGAGACTGTTAAGGCGGTATCCCCAATATCGATAGTATTGCCAATGTTGATATTTAATGACGATAGAACGCGGTGCTCTACCCAGACCTCACCGACAGCAGGGCTGTCAGTTGTGGTGAATTCTTCTCCAAATAAAGTACGTGAGGTTCGCATAAAACCTTTTAGGGGGTAGTTGTTACTAACAGCTTTAACAGAGGAGAGTTTTAATTCGTCGCCAGCAATTGCGATCGTGGTGAATTCAATCGTATGCGCAATATTGAGGTTGTCTGTATTATTCTTTACATAACCGTCAAGAAGTTCAGGGCTAACAGCGGATGGACTTTTGATTACTAAGTCAGCGCCAAGTAAATGCGTTGCTTTAGCTTCCATTGCATTGCTTAGGCGTTCAGTAAAAAAACCAATGGTAGTGTGGCTGGTGATAGCAATGAGTAGGGCGGTGGCCATAACGGTTAAGGAACCGGCTCGCCATTCACGTATCAGGAGTTTAATTGCTAGTCGAGCTAGTGTTGTCAATGTCATGATGCGTTAACCAATGCGCCTGCTTCAAGGCGAATAGTGTGGTGGCAACGCTTTGCTAAATGTTCGTCATGGGTCACCAAAATCAACGTAGTGTTAACTTCTGAATTTAGCTCAAAGAGTAGGTCCGCAATGTGGTTGCCGGTCTTGGTGTCAAGGTTTCCCGTAGGTTCATCGGCAAACAATATGTCAGGCTGCGTGACAAATGCCCGAGCTAGTGCAACTCGCTGTTGCTCGCCTCCGGAAAGTTGGCTGGGGTAGTGTGTGAGGCGATGAGATAAGCCAACGCGCTCTAACATGCTGGTTGCGCTATGTTGCGCATTTTTTTGATTTAGAACTTCTAGGGGCAACATAACGTTTTCGGTTGCCGAAAGATTTGGTAATAATTGAAACGACTGGAATACAAAACCAACGTGTTCTGCACGTACTTTTGCTCGTTGATCTTCCGACATCTCAGTAAGGTTATTGCCCATTAATGAAATGGTGCCGTTTGAAGCGTTATCTAAGCCTGCCATTAACCCTAGCAAGGTTGATTTTCCTGACCCTGAGGAACCAACAATCGCAACAGAATCACCTTTGCCGATATGAACGTTAATATCCGTGAGGATTTTAATAGTTTGTTGGTTGAGTTCGACTGATTTATGTAGGGCTTGGATAGACAGGGCTGTGTTGCTCACTTTAGCGTTTTATCCTATGTGTGGTATTGTTTTGCATATCCTAACAAATCAACAACCATAGAGTGAACAGTTAACGTGGTAGTGAATATAGTAAATGTGCCCGAACGCAATGTTTCATGGATGAGACAATGCGAATCACAAAAAGCTAAGCAAGCAAAGAAACAAAGAATGCTTCGATGTCTAGCGAGTCTGACATTGGTTTTTTTTCTGATGAATATCAATGTCAGCTATGCGACAAACGATACGGAGACATGGGTGGTTTTGGGGGATAGCATCAGTGCAGGGTACGGCATACCGGATGGCAAGGGCTGGGTGAGTTTATTTCAAAAAAAACTGAATGCATCAGCTCATTCAATTCACATTGTTAATGAAAGTATTAGTGGTGATACAACAGCAGGTGGTTTAGCGCGCTTACCTGAATTGTTGGTGCGGCTAACGCCTGATGTAGTGATTATTGAACTGGGCGGTAATGATGGGTTGCGGGGGTTATCCCTGAAAGCAATGGCGGATAATTTGTCCGAAATGATAACATTATGTCAATCTAGAGATATTCGAGTGTTATTGCTAGGAATGAAAACTCTGCCGAATTACGGGCGCAAATACGGAGCGCTTTTTGAGTCTGTGTTCTCAACTGTTGCAAAGCAATATCAGGTTAGTTTGCTGCCATTTTTATTGGAGGGAGTGGGGGGTTATCAAAAACATATGCAAAATGACCGTGTGCACCCGAACAGTGACGGGCAAGAATTGTTGGTTGAGAATGTATGGGCATTTGTTGAGCCAGTTATAAAAGCTAGAAAGGACGTCGGGAAAATTTAATCATTATCGAATGACGGCATTCAACGCCCCATCAGTGCGTTAATATCATGCAGCTGATGGAGGTTGGTGGCACCGTTTTGCTAGTGTAATTGCTTGCGTCTAGCGTTTTTTAAGATTATATCCTGGTGTTTTTATCGATAAGTACTTTGTATTCTTATTATTAGAAATACGATACTTTGACAGCATCATCATTAGCAGCACCACATACCTTACTGACGGTTACTATGTTTTTGTCGATATATGCAACATCCAAGCTTTCACAGTGCCCTTCTGTTTCTGATGTTATGCCTATGCATAAAAAGCCGCATTGAGCATAGACTTCGGTTCTGGCAGGCTCTACACGGTGGGTTGCGCGGTTTCCTAACGCTGAGATAGTGTCATGCTGAATCATTCGTGTCACGCGAACAGGAGTTGCAGTAGTTCCTCCGATGAGTAGTCCGGCTAGCTCGCCTTTCCAACCTTGGTAGCTCACGGTTGTATCACCATTACTTCTATGGTCAATACCGACGTATTTGATGACGTTCATTTTGTCTTCTGATTGGAATAACCACTGCCTTTCGCCATTGATGGTTATTTTATCAAAGGTTGCAAGGTCGGTCTTCATATTGAAAACGTTATAGCTTGCTTTATCCCCCCAGACTACGATATTTCCATTTTCGTCTGTGCTTTGGCCCTTTATAGATGAGATATCAGGGTTATCGTATGTCCACTTAATAATGCCGTTAGCATCGACTCGTTGTATGTCAGCTCCGCTGGATACGAATAGTACTGGATGGTCTAGGGAGAGTGCTATTAGGGACTTACCAGAGGGGAGTGTGAATCGCCCAATTTCTGCAAAAGTATCAGACAAAGTGATGATTTGGTTTGTTGTTTGGACTGCAATATTACCGCTTGGCTCTGTTGTGATTTCGTTAAAGCGTGTCACGCCTTCTATAGAGAAATTTGATGTTTCGTTGCCAAATTCGTCAACAATTATAATAATGCCTTTCGTGTCATTTCCACCAGCCTGCACGGCACCATATAGCGCAAGGTTGCCTTGATAACCATATGTACCAGCTATATCAAAGGTTTCACCTTCTTGAAGGGAGGTTGTAGTCGCTCCTTGCCAAAATGTTTCTGCGGAGGTGTCTACATATGAGACTGTTTCCGGAGCGTTGCCGCTAGTGAAGAAGTTTCCGTTAGGTAGAGCGACAAACCCTTTGCTTTGGTCGAGATCGATCTGCATGGAACTTGTGTGGGTGTTTGTACCCAGGGAGTCAAAATGCTCAATGACAAGGTTCCCTCCAAGCTCATGTGCATACAATATCAAGCCGCTATCGTTAGCGAAGGTGTGGTTGAGGGCGTCTGGGTCGGAAATAAACTCGACCATCCATTTGGGCTTCTGAGTGAGGCAGCCTGTTAGCAAAAAGGCTAGAGCAAGTAATACGGTGCTGCGGTAAATGCTTGTTTTCATTGAATAGATATCCGATTGCAGTACGTTAGTGCTCAATACTAAACCATAATAAGAAACTCGTCACAATGTGTAGCGTTAATAAATGTTAACAGCTAAGCCCTGGAAGCGGCTTGGTTGTAGTTGGTTGTTTAATGGAAAGAGCTCTCGTTGCTGCTATATTGATAAACTGGTGACCCAATATATTTGATAACAGACCATAGGGTTAAGATGATACGAAAGCTATATCTATTCGGCTTGTTGTGTGGTGTTGCATCAGCGTCACTTGCAGCTGAACCTTTGAAAATATGTACTGATGTAAATTTCTGGTACCCATTTACCTTTGTTAAAGATGGTAAACCTGTAGGGTTACATCTGGATATCATTTCAAGAGCGGCAGATAGTGTTGGTGTGCCTATTGAATATACTCCCTTGCCTTGGAAACGCTGCCTAAAGGAGGTTGAGGGTGGTAGTTATGATGGTATTGCAGTGGCCTCTTATAAGGATGCGCGCGCCGAATTTATGCATTATCCTGATGATTCCGTGAACGAAAAACGCTCGGTTCTCCGTGTTATGCAAGTGGAATACGTTGTGGTTACGCCCGCTTTTAGTCGCTACGAATATACTGGTGACGTTACAACACTTCCAACGCCTGTCCGTATCCCTAGGGGCTACTCTATTGCTGATGATCTAAAGAAAAAGGGAGTTAATGTAGATTCCGGTGCAGCTGGGGATGAGAATAACATCAGGAAGATGCTTCGAGCGGGTAAAGGTTCTCTTGTTACGTTGCCTCAGATTGTTGAGGTTCTGGGTGTTAGGCCGGAGTTCAAAGACAAGCTGAAGGTAAGTGCCAAACCGTTAAAATCCAAATCTTACTATTTGACGTTCTCGAAAAAGGGGAAAGCAACAGTAGAAATACGTAAAAGCTTGTGGCGTGAGATTGCCGTAGTCAGAGAAAATGCTGTATTTATGGAAGCTGCTTCTTCTAAGTACTAGATGTAGTTCGGCATAAAAAAAGGCTCTATTGACGAATCAATAGAGCCTTTTTTTATGCCGAACTACTAATGGTTGTTATTGAACTGCCGTGTTAAATGACACTGACGGGCAATCCTGTTCTTGCTTTAAGATAACTGTTCGTGAGCAGACCTGAACAGTATGTGATCCGCCCAATAAACGGTTAAGGTTTAAGCTTGTTCTTGGTTTCCAAACGGACCAAGCGCCACCGTCAACTCGGAAACGATATTCCAGCGTATCGGTACCAGGGTTAACGCCAGAAATCCCAATAGTAACTTCGCCGTTGTTAACACTTAGCTCAGTACTACTTGTTGTCGCTGTAGAGCTGGCTGTTGCGCGTGATGCAGTGTTAGAAAAGGCTAAAATTGTACTAGGTGCTGGGGCTGCGTCAGTAGTAGTAAGTTTTACAAGGCTACCCGCTAATGCAAGGTTGTTGTTACCGCTACCCGTAATCCAGAAATCTTCAGGGTGAATACTATATCCTGCGATTCTTGGAAGAGGGATGGATTTCAGTTTTTCTGCAACCTTTGGCATGATAACCGGCATAAAGTAATCAAGAACCTTGTTCATAAAGGCTGGGGTTAGCTGAATTAATCCAGAATTGCTTGATGCAAGCACTTCAATGTTAGGTAGTTGTTCTATACCAATTTGAAGGAACCCGTCGTCGGTAGCACCTAACTCGAATGGAACATCCAAGCTAAATGTAATGCTGAAGATGTTTTTGTAATCTTCCCAACCAACCCGTTTTAGGTCGAATTCTAATGTGACGTCATGCCAACCGAGAGACCCCTTTGCTGATTCTGTATCCAGCAATGCAATAAAGGGAGCGCTTGCAGGAAGTATGCTCATGCCAATCACGTCGGCGGTTTGTATATCATCGTCAGCCGACTGAATAACTGACACACCTTCTGGGTCAGTACCAGGGGTATTGTCCGGACGAATTTGCATGGTTGTTATGCCAGCTTCATGAGCTGCAAATAACGCCTGATTGATCATGTTTGAAGAGATTGCTGCACCAATATCAAATGCCTCGCCGTCTGGTGTTGTATTACCAATGGTCGGGGTTTCGCCAACAGTATATAAAGATCCTAGTGTCGGGGTAGCATCAGGGGAAGGTGTTGGTGCCGTTACGGTAGCGCCCAAATCGATGGTTAAGCCGTTATCGAATGTATCAAGATATGTAGGTAGAGCCTCAATGTGCAGAGTTTCGTCTTCAGCCGTAGTGATATCAAGATTAATAGGGATTTCACCGATAAAATCTGATGCGATTGGCAAAATCACGCCTTCTAGTAAGTCTGCGAAGAACGGTAATAGAAAGTTTGATACACCACCTATAATGTGACCGATGATTGTTTCAATACCCAATATGTTTGGGATATGGTCAAAGTCGATTTTGAAACCATCGAGATAGATATCTGTGTTTTCCATTCCAAGATCAAGGTCATTGTTGACAATGTCCATTACGATTTGAGAATCGAAAGCAACGTTGTCGATATAAACGGTTCCACCAAGGCTGAAGGGGATGAATAATGCGTTCCCAGATACTTCTACACCAATGGAGAAATTAGGGATATCAACGTCAGTCGCTAGGCGTTCGTTTTCAAGTACATCTAAAACAATGCTTGGTTCGTCGAAAGCAAAATTCTTCAGTGATAAGTCCGCTGAAAATAAGCCGAAGATATTAAATCCAATAAGCGGGTTTAGACTCTCAGTTGCAGCATCAAAATCGATACTGCCAAGTGCTGCTGCTAGTGCGTCGCCAAGAAATGCGATACCACCTTGGTTTAGTCGAGCAGACATTCCTGGGACAAACTTTTGATCTTTTCTGGCGTATTGAGTGTTAGATTGATGTGAAAAACCATCAGTAGCAGTGAAGGTGTTAATCGGTTGGTCAGTAAACGGAGTAGAGAAGTTGTTGTCTTCGTCCAATGTAATGGATACACCGTCAAGGGATAATGATTCAACGCCACCAACATCAGCGAGATAACCTGAAATTATACCGGTGTCTCTACTTGCATTTAGTATGTGAACGACAGGGCCTTCGGTATCGAAGTAAAAGATTACTTGTGATGAAGCCCCACCTGCAGAAGCTTTAAATATATTCTTTCCAGAAAATATATGACCTGCCAAGGTTGTGTTTGTTGCTGTTGCGCCAGTCTCTGTTGTCGTAAACAGCGTTGTAACGTCGGCAGTATTGAGTTGCAATACTAGATCGCTAGGAATGCCTTTGGTAAAGGATACTTGAAAGCTTTCGGGTTGAGCGTCATCAACGAAATCCTTCGTTGGCAAGTCAATGCGGACTTCTGAACATGCCGAAACAAGAAAAATGCAAAGCAAGAGTGATATTCGAGCCAAGGTCGACTGCATAAAAATTTCCCTTTTATTGTTGTTGGTATACTGCTGGGCCTAACTGATGTGCCAAAATGGCAATCGTTGCAGATTTAAACACATTTGATAATTTGATAAAAGGCTAGCTCTCTGTTCCTAGCGTCGTTATCAGAGCATTGTAACTGTTCTGTAGCATTGCGTGATCGATACGTACAAATAGGGCAGAAAACAGTCTTATATGGTCGTGTGTTCGACAATATTTGTAAGAAATGATGAGTTGGTCATTTTTGTGATGTTTTGTTACTTTTAACCAGTGTAAAGGTAGTGCTATCTTGCAAAATAGTTATTTGCACACCATCATGAAGAGAGTCTAGTGATCGGTTCAGGGGGGAATAATAGTGAACACAGACAAGAGAATTACCTTATTGCAAGGGATTCCCATCTTTGGAGGCATTAATGCTGAGGTTATCGATGTATTGCTAAAACAGTCAGTCTCCAAGAGCGTGTCAAAAGGAGAGTTTGTTTTCCGAGAAGGGGATCATTCGTCTTCGATGTATGTTCTTGAAACGGGGGAAGTAGCGATAATAAAGCGCAATGAAGAGCACCGTTATTTATTGCGAAGAATGCATGCAGGTGATTGTATTGGCGAGATGGCATTATTTGACTTTATGCCAAGAAGTGCGTCGGCTTATGTTCTTGAAGATACTAAGATGATAACCATAACGTCTGCTGATTTGATGGAAATATATCAACTAAATATTGAACAGTTTGCTTTGTTGCAAATGAATATGGGGCGAGAAGTCACCCGCCGATTGCGTGTGGCGGATGAGCGGTGCTTTAGGCATCGAGTAGAGGCTGAAATTGTCGACGGTACAATAGAGTTTTTTGATATTGACCTGGGTGGAGAGGATGCAAAAAATAACATCCAGGGGCTGGGTTAGTTCTGTCAGGGCCTAATTCATTATTTCGTAACACGGATTGTATGTTCCGCTGCCGATTTTCATTCTGCCTTGTTTCACAAACGTAGAAAGTAATTTGTCGAGAGGGGCGAGAATATTTGGATCACCATGGATTTTGTAAGGGCCACGTTGTTTAATCGCCTTTAACCCTTGCTCTTTTACGTTACCTGCAACGATTCCTGAAAAGGCTTTTCTTAATCCTGCGGCTAGTTTATGCGGGGGGAGGTTCGGTGACAGGTCAAGCTTTGACATGTTCTCGTGAGTTGGTTCAAATGGCGTTTGAAGGTCTAGATCAAGGTGTAACATCCAATTAAAGTAAAAAGCATCCTTGTGGTGCTTTCTATAAGTGAATACAGCCTCGGCTCCAGTTTTTAAACTCCTTGCAACTTGCTCTGGATCGCCAGAGATGATGGTATATTTCGATTGTGCTTCTGTGCCAAGTGTAACTCCTATGAATTCGTTAATTTGTTTGAAATAATCTTCGCTATTTTTTGAACAAGCAAAAATAAGGGGGAATGGGATTTCTATATTTTCAGGGTGTAACAATATACCTAGAATGTAGAGGATTTCTTCTGCTGTTCCAGCACCACCCGGGAAAACGATGATGCCATGACCTGTTCTAACGAATGCCTCTAAACGTTTTTCTATGTCGGGTAGAATGACTAGTTCATTAACGATTGGATTGGGTGACTCTGCAGCAATAATTCCGGGTTCGGTAATGCCAATATAGCGACCCTCTCGATTATGTTGCTTGGCGTGACCTATTGTTGCGCCTTTCATCGGACCTTTCATTGCACCAGGGCCACACCCGGTGATGATATTTATTTCTCTTAGTCCAAGCTGGTAACCAACTTCTTTAGTGAATTGGTATTCATCTCGTCCTATTGAATGTCCACCCCAACAAACAGCAATGGGTGTTTGGCTACTTTTTTTCAAAAGATTAGCGTTACGTAAGATATGGAATACAACATTGGTAATTCCTTCGCTAGAACTTAATGAAAAACGAGGGGACTGCATGATTTCATTGAAGACATACAGCACGTCTCTTAGTACGGAAAATAGCTGTTTCCTAATACCCTGAATCATTCTTCCGTCCACAAAGGCCAGTGGCGGAGCGTTGGCAAGTAAAAGCTTTATGCCTCGCGATTGCCGGATGAATTTAATCTCAAAGTCGGAGTAGAGATCAAGCACTTCACTGGTGTCATCTATTGTGCTGCCAGTGTTCATTACTGCAAGAGCACATTGACGGAATAGTGTGTAAGCTTCAGTACCGGTTAATGCGACAAGTTGATCAACTTCAGTGGCGGAAAGTACCTCCATGGTTGATTCAGGGGATGAGGTAATCCATTGAGAAGTAGTTTTGTTGGTGTGAGGTCGTTTAGTTTTTTGGGTAGTCATAGATCTCCTTTTGACAATCTCTTTCTTTAGCAGTGAATACGTTCTATATAGGGCTAAGGATATCTGCTTTGGGTTACCGTTAGATTACCAATTGCTTTCTGGTTTGCCTATTAAATAACCGATTTATGATCTGGCAAGGGCGGCAAAAGGTCAGTAATGTCGTGACTTAAGTATCAATGAAATATAGCATACAGCCCCTTATTCCATTGCGTTATGAAAATCTCCAAAGGTAAAGAAAACATGATTAACATCGTTAAAACTCAGCCTTTTATGGATCAAAAGCCTGGCACATCCGGACTTCGTAAAAAAGTGACCCATATACAACAGAAAAATTACTTAGAGAACTTTGTTCAGGCGATGTTTGATCAGTTATCAGAATCTGAAAAAACATTGATTATTATAGGTGGAGATGGTCGCTTTTATAACGATAAAGCCATTCAGTGTATTGTGAAAATTGCCGCAGCCAACGCCATAAAGCGGGTGGTTATTGGTCAAAATGGCATATTATCAACACCTGCTGTGTCGAACCTGATTCGTCAAAACTCTGCGGGAGGTGGGGTTATACTTTCTGCTAGCCATAATCCAGGTGGTCCAAATGGAGATTTTGGTATTAAGTTTAATAATGCAAATGGGAGCCCAGCACCTGAAGTATTCACTGAGGCTTTGTACCAGGCCAGTCAGAACCTAGAAGAATATCGAATAGTTGATGGGGGGGACGTTGACCTTTCCTCAGTAGGGCATTCAGGCCTTAATGGTATGGGAATTGACGTAATAGATTCGGTGATTGATTACAGTGCGTTAATGCAACAATCGTTCGACTTTAGCTGGATGAAAACTGAGTTTGCAGAGAAGCGTCTGTCATTAGTATTTGATGCCATGAATGCAGTGACAGGGCCTTATGCGACGTCTGTATTTGGCCATAGTCTAGGAGCAGAGGTTAGTAACATTATCAATGCGATTCCTCTAGATGATTTTGGTGGCGAGCACCCAGACCCAAATCTTGTTCATGCCAAAGCTCTGATCGCGGCTATGTCGATTGATGGGGCTCCCTTGCTTGGTGCAGCGTCCGATGGGGATGGTGACCGGAACCTTATACTAGGTAAAGATACATTTGTCAGCCCGAGCGATAGTCTTGCGGTTATTGCTGAGTATTCAGACCTTATTCCTCAATTTTCAAATGGCCTTCAAGGTGTGGCTCGTTCTATGCCTACAAGTACGGCGTTAGATCGTGTAGCGAAGGCTAAAGGGCTAGAGTGTTATGAAACCCCTACAGGATGGAAGTTTTTTGGCAACTTATTGGATGCTGGAAAGATCAGTCTTTGCGGCGAAGAAAGCTTTGGTACCGGTGGTGATCATATTCGAGAAAAGGATGGGATTTGGACGGTGCTGTGTTGGTTAACCATTTGCGGTAAGCGACAGCAAACACCGGCACAGATTTTAATGGGATTATGGGAAACCTACGGGCGCAGTTATTACTGTAGGTATGACTATGAAAATATCCCGCAACAGCAAGCTGATCAGGTTATGGCAGGGCTTCTTGATACATTGCCAGAGCTATCGGGATCTGTTTTTTCTGATTATACGGTGGAGCGTGCAGATAGTTTCGCTTACCAGGACTCTGTGGATGGATCGTTAACAGAAAACCAAGGTATTCGGGTTTTTCTTAAAGGAGGGCATCGCATTATCTATCGCCTTTCTGGAACAGGGACTGACAATGCAACAATCAGGGTGTATTTAGAGAAAATTGAAAACGATGCATCAAAATTGGCGGATGATGTGTTCACTACTCTAAAAGTGTTAGGTGATGTTGCGAATGAAATTGCTTCGATCAATGAAATAACAGACCTAAGCGAACCTAGTGTGATGACCTAATTCCAATGCATTAATTGGCATGCATTGACTGGAAGACTTGACTGATCAAACACATTGAACAAGAATGCCCCAACTTATGATACTGAACCACCGTTTAAGCAGAGTGTAAATGATGAATGTAGCCACGCTAGAAGGCAAAGAACTTGATTTTTGGGTGTACAAGAACGCTTGTGAGGCTCTGGAGAAAGTTGCATCTAAGGATGAATTTGATGCAGGGTATGCAGAGGGGAAATTTCACTTTTACGAAGATAAAGCGCTTCTAGTAGATTTGATGGAAACCTACACTATCAATATTCAGCGTTTGGCTGGGGAGTGGCTGGCATCAACATCCGGCCAAAGTTATTACGCAGATACACCGTTGGTTGCAGCGTGTAGGTTGGTTGTGGCTCTTCGCTTTGGTAGTAGTGTTTCGGAATAAATAGATGCTTTTAAAACGAGTATTAACCAAAAGCCCAATAATATCACTGACTTATGTGAATTTTTTCTCGTAATTTTCTTGAATTCTATTCGTCAAATCCCGCAAAAAGGTTCTATTATTATAGAGCCTTTTTTTCGCCTAATGAAAACCTCTGGAGATCAAATAGTGAACAAATCACTGCAATTTACCTTAATCGATAAAGATATAGCCTTGCTTACATTCAACCGACCCGATGTTATGAATGCTATTGACGAAGATATTATTGATGGTATTGAACAAGCTATCACAAAAATTAACGCTGAAGAGAATATCAAGGTTGTAGTGGTAACCGGTGCTGGCAAGGCATTTTGCGCTGGTGGCAACGTTAAGGATATGAGGGATAAAGAGGGGATATTTACCGGTAATCCCCTGGAGTTACGCAAAAATTACCAAAAACAGATTCAGCGAATTCCTGTAGCATTTTCAACACTTCAAGTTCCCGCAATAGCTGCTGTAAATGGAGCTGCCTATGGGGCTGGTTGCGATATTTCATTGATGTGTGACATGCGTATTGCGAGTGAGACAGCTACGTTTGCAGAAAGCTTTATCAAGCTAGGTTTAATCCCGGGTGATGGAGGGGCTTGGTTGTTGCCTCGAGTGATCGGTCCTGCTAGGGCGGCAGAGATGACTTATACCGGGAAACCCATCAGTGCACACAAGGCATTGTCTTGGGGGATGGTCAACCAAGTAGTAGAACCCGAACTGGTATTGGAAGAGGCTCTGCGCTTAGCACGCCAAATCTCTTCAAATCCAGCACATGCTATTCGCATGTCTAAAGTTTTGCTAAAGGAAAGTGAACGATCTGAGCTTTCGTCACTTTTACAGTTGTCGGCGTCACTGCAGGCATTAGCCCATCATACTTACGATCATGATGAGGCTGTGAACGCGTTTATAGAGAAAAGAGAGCCTAATTTTAAAGGTGAATAATATGCTAAAAGCAGTTTTATGCATCAGAATTTGAACATGTCATATTCTCGCCCATACTTATAGTATGTATGTGGCTAGGATCGGAGAAATCTTGTGAGAAAGGAACACCAGTGAGCAATCCCATATTGCGAATCCAGTTGCTGCGAAAGCTGTGGGTGCACTTAACACCCCGAGAGATGTTTGGTATCTCTCCTCCTGATAAAATACAGCGAAGCGGGCGGCCCCTGGGTGATGTGCGGCGAAAGGAACTTACACACCTATTACAAATTGAAAAGCAACTGCATGAATTAAGGCGTGACAGCAGTTCACAGCAAGTGGCGTTTAGTTCAGGGGATAAGGAAAGTACAACAGACGTCGCTTATTCACAGTTTATTGATTTTCAGCAAGCAGATGCAGAAAAAGTCATGCAACTGCCTGAAATAGGCAAAATGCTATCTAACGCTGATGACCTTTCTCGATATGAGTCATTGGAGCGTTTACTAAGGTTGCAGAAACTTTATTTGTTAACAGAGCGTATTATTCTAGGTATTGAGCTAAATGAGATCGATAAGGGGCCTCTGGATAGGAGGTGGTTTAATCGTTGGAAACTGAATGCCTGTGAAATATCGAATGGCCCTCTGCAACAATTATGGGCGCGAATTCTAGTTCGCGAATTGCGAAATTCAGGTAGTTGTAGCCTCAAGGCCCTGGGTTACTTGTCGGGTTTTTCTATTGAAGATGCAGGGAATCTTAACCGACTAGCGTCCTGGACATTAGGTGACTTTGTTTATCGTAGTGCGTTACAAGCGCTTTCTGGGCATTTTGATTCAGAGCTTTTCGAAAAACTGGAAGAGCATGGCATTGTAAGAGGAGTGTTTGGAAAAGTTCTTTCTAAAGCGTTGCGCTCTGACTCGGATCAAGGTTTTCATGCTAGCCTTATAATTGCTGATAAACGGCTTAGCATTACCTCCGTTCAGCCAAGAACAGAGCTTCATGTCCCTGCATATATGCTGACTAGTGTGGGCCGAGAGCTATTGGCGCTTGTAGCGCCAGCGGTAGATCAAGACTATCTTAATCTAGTTGTACAGGATCTTCATGCTAGAGGAATGTCAGTTGATGTTGTGGAAAATGACGCTGACCCTTCTGCATTACAAGTGTGTTGAATTAGCATATACAAAACAGCCAAAAATAGGGAATAAATACAGTGCAGAATGATCAGGATAAACGAAAATATGAACGTTTAGGCACTGAAATAGATGCAGTATTTTCAATAAATAGCGGTGCGGCCCATACTTGTACTTTACGCGATTTTAGCTGGGGTGGGCTATATCTTGTTTATACGGATCAATCTCAGTACTTTTCAATTCGAAGTCACGGATTGAAAATCGCTGATCCAATTAGAATTGTCATATCAGTTGATGGTGACGATTGTCAAATTACAGCCAATGTTGCCCATTATTCCGAGGCTGGTATTGGTGCGCGGTTTGATGTTAATCATCACGTGAACTTTCAGGCATTAGAAAAAGCAACTAAAGTGCGCGAGGGGAATGAAGCCAAAGCGATCGATAGTGTTGCTGGCCGAAGTGCCTTCCCGTTAGAAACAAAAAATCGAATTCTTAAAAAATGTAACGATCATTTTAGTGAATTTTTGGATGAAACAATCAACGAGTATCTTACTACCTTAGATGGGTTGCTTTTAAAAACTGCTGATCGGCAGAAAAATGATGCCGATCAGCATCCGTTTTTTGATGCAATAGCACTATTTAATCGAAAACGAAAAAGACTTGTTGGCGATTGTATTGATACCGTTGTGTTGTCAGCATCAGAGATGTCTATTGGAAAAAAGAGAAATATCGTATCAAGGGCTGGCACGTTAGATTTAGAAGTTAGTCAGCTTTCGCTAGTAGATAAGCAAGATTTTGAAGATTGGCTTATTGTAAGGGTGCTAATTTCTAGAGCTGAATTACAATTTAAAGAACAGTTGCTAGAATTGCAATTACGATTGGAGGCTGTGTTTCCTTCACCCTCAAAAAGCCCATTAGAAAACCCCTATGCTCCTTCTGTTTTGTGTAAAGCGTTTCATCGATCTGTTCATGATTTTAAGTTTAACCAGGCGATAGAAAAGGTAGTATTTAATGCATTCCAGGAATCTCTGATTGATCATTTGGGTAAGGTTTATAAGCATCTCAATAAGATATTTGTAGATGAGGGTGTGCTCCCTGATGTTGATGTTACACACTATTTAGCGACGTTAGCGTCAAAGAACTTAGGGCATTCAAGTCAAGCCGTAAAAAGCCCTGCCGTACCGGTTGAAGGTAGCAACACGGCTCAAGAGACTGGACAGACATCGACAGTACAGAGTAGTGGCGCTGGTATGAGTGGGGGAGGAGCACCTTCGGGTGTCAGCTCAAGCGTGAAACAAGATCAAAGTGGGGCATATTCAAACTTTCAAGAAAGTATGCGTGCCGCAAAAAATGCATATTCAACAGCGATCAATTTAAGGCGTTTACAGTCGAATATACAACAAAGTCCAACAAGTGTTAGGGATGGCGTATCGAAGAATGTGGGTGAGTCCCCACAAGTATCTACACCAGGTAATGCGGAACCTTCTAGTCAACCCATTGAACCACAAGAATTACTTAAAGTGGTTGATTTAGTTCAGAGTCAGTTATCCCAAGGAGGCGAGGAATATAATGGTGAAGGTGCGTTAATCCAGCATATTGAACAACAGATGGAGTCTAGTGGGAATGAGGCTGCGCACATTGGAAATGAAGATAGAGAAAAGATCGATATGATAGATTCTCTTTTCCAGTCAATTCTTACTAACCGCCAGATGTACGATGAACTACAGCCTCAGTTTCGTAAGCTTGAAGTGCCTCTGTTAAAAGTGATGATGCAAGACCCAGAGGTATTGAGCCAGCAATACCATCCAGCACGGCAAGTAGTGAACTCCATTGCAATGCTGTCTGATAAAGAAAGCCTGAACGTAACAAAAAACAAAGACAAAATTGATAATGTCGTTGATGCGATTCTAGCAAACTATCGTGAAGGGGACGAGGCGTTTGAGAAGGCGCTAACGGAATTGACGCCGTTAGTGGAAAAAGAAAAGTCTATAGCAAAACGTAATGTTGCCCGAGTTACGGAGGCACTCGATGGACAGCAGCGTATGCAAAATGCAACGCGTGCGGTTGAGGTTACCATCGAGAAAAGGTTGGTTGATAAAATGATTCCTTTAGCGTTCATTAATCTTTTGGATGCCGGCTGGAAAGAGCTGATGCGACTTTGTTATATTCGTGAAGGAGCCCAAAGTAAAGCCTGGGTGACATCTGTGACCGTAATTGAACAGTTGTTGCTACGTATAGGGAAGGACTGCTTTGATGAGTCAAAGCTGTCATTTACCCCAGACGAACTTTATAAACTCATAGATAAAGGTGTGTCCAAGATTCCTACGGGTAAATATGACCAACAAAAGATATTGGGAGAGCTAAAAGAGCTACTTCAATCCAAGGATATTGACCCTTCTGGGTTTGTTGAATATAAGGCTGTCCGAACGGCTGCCGACACGTCAGCTGTTGATCGTATGATTAAGCTTGGCGCAGACGGTACCAGGAAGCAGTTAGTACGATGGATCAAACGAAGCAAAAAACTAAAGCAGGGGCAATGGGTAGAGCTCGATGCTCTTTCTGAATCGCCTAGATTATGCCAATTAGCGTGGTTAAGTGATGATGCAACACGGTTTGTATTTGTGAATCATCACGGCGTTAAAAGTGCAGATTTGGCGTTAGAAAATGTTGCTATGTCGCTAAAAGAAAGAGAAATTCGAATATTAAGTGATGAACGTCTTCCAGCCGTTGAGCAAGGGCTTGATTCGCTGGTGCAAAAAATATATGAGCAGCTATCGTTTGAAACAGCTCATGATCAACTGACTGCGTTAGCTACTCGAAAAGAGTTTGAGCGATGCCTTGCGCGAAGTGTTGCTAGGGCAAAGAAAAACAAACGCTCGTACATGTTATGTTATATCGATCTTAAGCAGTTTAAGGTTATTAACAATACCTGTGGTTACGAAGGTGGAGATAGTTTGTTGCGTATGGTCTCTCGAGAACTACTTGAGGCAAGCGGGAGCAATGATATTGTTGGGAGGTTGGGTGGAAATGAATTTGCAATATTAAGCCCTGTCGCTGATGAAAACGAAGGCTTTCAATGTGCTAATAAAATCAAGAGTACTGTTGACGGTATTCGGTTCGCATGGGCAGAGCAGAGTTATACTCTGTCGGTCTCGTGTGCAATGGTTGTTTTTGATCATACGACTGACCATGTATTAGAATTGCTAAGGGGTGTGGAGTCTGCTTGTTCGATAGCAAAAGACAAGGGGTACTCAGAAGTTCAAGTTTATCATTCTGGAGATCAGCAGCTTGAAGAGCGTGATAGCGTGATGTCTTGGGTTGCAAGGATTAATCATGCATTGGATAATGATCAGTTAAAATTGCGTTGTCAAAAAATATCGCCGTTAGATGACTGTGATGGTATGAGAAAGGCGCATTACGAAGTGTTACTTACCGTGATTGATGCATCTGGAGAGCATTTACCACCAGCTGATTTTATCAAGGCAGCAGAGGAATATAGCCGGATGGCAGCGGTGGATCGCTGGATCATTACTAGAGTTTTGAGCTGGATGAGTGATCATGCAGATTTTATAGAGAGTATCGGTGGGTTTGCTATTAATTTGTCAGGCCATTCGTTGAATGACGATAGCTTTTTGGATTTTATATTTGAAAAGCTTGTAGAGTACGATGTCCCTAGAAATAAATTAGTGTTTGAAGTTACGGAAACGACTGCAGTAGCAAATTTGGATGATGCTGCAGATTTTATTTCGGAGATGAAAGAAATTGGGTGTAGATTTTCTCTTGATGACTTTGGCGCCGGCCAGTCCTCGTACGCTTACCTAAAAATGTTGCCGGTTGATTTTATTAAAATAGACGGTGCGTTCGTTAAGAATATCGCCAACGATGATATCGATTATGCAATGGTTAAATCTATAACCGATATGGGGCATTTTTTAGAAAAGCTTATCGTTGCTGAGTATGTTACTGATCAGGATGTTCTCGATACGGTTGCAGATATTGGCGTGGATTATGTACAAGGGTTCCATTTAGGAAAGCCCTGCTTTATCGAAGAGTTGATACAACCTTAGGGCAGCTGGAGGGCAATGAGTTGCCATGTAATAGGTTGAGGTTTTCAAATCCAAGAAAGCTAGGTATCATGGCCTCGTTATTTTCCTTATGAGGCGAAATTGTTGGAAACTATTTCTTATAATTTAACGAATATTAAAAAAAGTCGCCAAGGTATTGTCTTTGCCTTGGACTTTTTGATGCTTGGCCTGGTTTTTATTAATCTTACATGGCTAATATTTGACACCTTTTTTACTAGTCAGCTGTTTCAATCAGGGCTGCAATGGTTGTCGCCGAGATTTACTGAATTTTACAAAACCAAAATCCATCCAAATTTCGTAGCATATGACCTGATATTCGTAAGCATATTTCTTTCTGAATTAACCGTACGGTGGGTAATTGCTATTTATCAAAAAACCTACCATCGTTGGTTTTTTTACCCCTTTGTTCATTGGTACGATGTTTTAGGTTGCATTCCTGTAGGTTCTTTTCGATGGCTTCGATTGTTGCGCGTTATATCCATTCTGTATCGCCTTCAAAAGTATGAGATTATCGATCTATCTAAAAGTTACCCTTTTAGAATTATAAAAAAATACGTAGATATTATTGTGGAAGAAATATCCGATCGTGTTGTTGTTAACGTTCTTGATGGGGTTCAGGATGAAATTAAAACGGGTAGCCCAGTGGTGGGGCGAATCGTTTCTGAAGTGTTGTTGCCACATAGGCAAGTGGTAATTGAATGGCTTACAGGTAGGGTTAACATCATAACAGGCAGTGTTTATGAGCCAAGAAAAGAAGATCTACATTGCTATATAGATGGAATTATATCTGAAGTCCTTGAGGCTGACCCAAAAGTGTCAGCTCTTAGTAAATTACCGGTTGTGGGTATGCCACTTACAGACGTTATAGAAAACACAGTGAGCGATATTGTTTTTAATGTAGTGGATACTTTGGTTGGTGATATTGGCCATAGGGATACTGACAACCTTATTAAAGAACTATTTGACATGGTGTTAGACCGCCTGATGGAGCCCTCGGATGTGTTAAATGAAACAGGTCGGTTGATTTTGCTGGATGCAATTGATGTTGTAAAAGAAGAGGTGAGGGTTCAACAGTGGAAACTAAAGGAAAATGCACTATAAGTCACTAATGATGAAAAATCACACCGTCTTATAACGAGTAATCTGTTGACGATGGTTTTTCGTGGCCCTTTATGGACTTTAGCGTTATGAAATGAGTTTCTATTAGCTCTTTCTCAGCAGTTGGGCAGGATTCAGATATAAGGTAATCACTGATTAATCGTTTGAGTTTTTGCAATTGAAACTCCGTTTCTTCCATCATTAAAAAAACATCTTCCATTTCACGGTATGCGAATTCTAGCCTTTCAGATCGAACCTGCTCTAACCAGCGTATATAGCCTTCGTTGAGTATGCCGGAACCTCTGATAGTATCAGATATGAATGAGTATGATGCTTGTGCTCTATCGCAGACGTTGTCTTGACTGTTTGCAGGGATAGAGGACATTAACTTTTCATAAATGTCTACGTAGCTGTTGAGTTGTTTATTTTTATGTAGAATGTCCTCAATGAATATAGGCATTTCTTCTGCAGAGATAATGCCCTCTTCAAATAAATCCACTTTACGTAGGACAGTGATTAATGCCTCGTAGGTTTCATAAAAGTGGCTGTTGCTACACATTTGCAGTATTGGCATTAAATCTCGTAAGGAGCGCTTGGTTGGTTCTAGCCGTTTTGTGTAAATTGCAATAACATTATCGGCCAAGCCTATGATCTGCCCCGCAATACTTAAGGACGAGGAGAATAACCCTCTAGGGTAACCTGTACCATCGCATTCCTCGTGGTGCTCTAGCACTGCTAGTGTTACGTCTTTTGGGATATTTGGGGTGTTTTTTAGGATCTCAAAAGCTATTACGGAGTGCGCTTGTATTTGTCGCCACTCCTTGTCGGAGAGCTTGGTTGTTTTTGATATGATATTGGGGTCAATATGTAACATGCCTATATCATGAGCTAGTGCCGCCACAAAAGTCGAGCGAATACCTTGCTCATCAAGCCCTATTTTATGAGCCACTAATACAGAAAGCCACGTTGTCGCGATAGTCTGGTTGAGTAGAGTAGGGTTCTGAATGGACATTACAGTTAGTTTTTGTCGAAGCAGAGGTAACGTGTTTATAAAGTGGCATTTCGCTCTTATAATTGGATCAATCATGAAGGCGGCATTTATTTTTTGAAAGCTAGATTGAGATTCGAGGAGTTGTTGAAAGTATTGATAGAGAGTGTCGCCAGAAAGCTCGTCCTCAATTTCGATAGTGTCGTGTAAGGGTTTGATTAACTTAAAGCGTAAAATTTGTTGTGCAACTGCGCTAGTTATTGGGGCTCCTTTGGGGACAATAATAGCACCGCTATTGTTAAAGATATCTTCTGTAGCAATAACTTGCTTGGTTTTGTTGACCTCCACTAGATGTTCAGTGTAAGAATCACTTTGGAGTGGGTCGTATTTATCCATGTTGATCGCTAGTTAATAATTTGCGCTTTTTTTGTGGGTATTATCCCGGTTGTACTCTTTTTGCTCAACCAGTCATCTATCGTTTTGTATAATTTATAGCGATCTATAGGTTTTGTGAGGTAATCGTTCATACCTGCGTTTATACATCGATCCCTGTCTACTGAAAGTGCGTTTGCAGTGACCGCAATAATCGGGGGGTAGCCATATGTTGCGTGACGCTCACGTATAATTCTAGTAGTTTCGAAACCATCAAGAACTGGCATTTGGCAGTCCATAAGGATTAGGTCGATGGTGTTGCTCGTTAGAATTCGAAGCGCTTCTTCACCATTAAAAGCAGTGAGAGTTGCGTAACCCTTTTTGGTAAGTATAGCTTTGAGCAACGTTTGATTAACTTTATTGTCTTCTACGATAAGGATTGTAGTTTTACTATGACTTAGAGAGGAGGTTGATTGTTTTGTATGGCTTTTATTGTTTCGAATTACTGGGTGTTGAAATAAGGTTTCTTCGGCCTGGTTAAGTGTCAGAGCCAAGGTGAAGTTGCTACCTTTGGGGTGGTTTTGAGAGTAGCCAATGTGGCCATCCATTAAGCCGGCTAATTCAGAAGATAATGCGAGCCCGATTCCAAGACCTCCATGTCTACGGGAGTGAGTGCTATCTGCTTGAGTAAAGGGTTTAAATAATTTTTCTTGGGCAATAGGAGTAAGCCCTATGCCTGTATCTATAATCGAAAATCTTAATGCCAAACCCTTGCTAGAGGTATTGTGGCTTTCGGCAGACACATTGAATTCTACACATCCAGCTTCTGTGAATTTGGTGGCATTGTCTAAAAGATTACTTAAAATAGCTGTTAATTGGGTGGGATCTCCGTACACGGCATTGGGTAGGTATTCCCCTTTCGTAAAGTGAAATTCTAAGAATTTCTGAGAGCAAAGTCGTTCATAAGTATCTGCCAATTCATCAAGTAGAGGCATAAGTTGAAATGGAGCGTTTTTGATGCTTAGCCTTCGAGATTGAGCTTCTGAAAAGCACAATAGAACATTTATATGGCTGAGCATTTCATGAGTTGAGATGTTTGCGTATTTGACGTATTCCTGTTGCTTTGTACTAAGCGGTGTTGATTTTATTAGATCAAGCATACCTTGAATGCCGTTCATTGGTGTTCTAAGTTCGTGGCTAATGGTGGCAAGAAATTCATCTTTAACTTTGTTGGTTTCCTTAAGATCAATGTTTGATTGTTCTAAAGCACTCGCTGCTAACTGTTGAGCTTCTCTTTTTTCTCGCTGTATGCAATTGATGCGGTCGGCTAAAGCAAAAGATAGGAGAACTGTTTCAAGCGCGGTTCCAAACTGTGCTGCATACAGTGTGAAAGGGTTTATCTCTAGTTGACCCGTTGTAGTAAGGGCTCTGATAAGTAAGCCAGCGGTAAATGTTAGCCATGCAACGAGGAAGAATTTAGCATTTGGAACGTTTTGCAAGTATCCAATAATTGCAGTTGTTAACATTGATATAGCAAACATAACGGCGATACCAACACCTGCTGTTGCAGCGACGGGGTAGGGATATGTGAGAGAGCAAGGGATCACAAGTGCTGCTGCTATAAGAAGTATAATAAGGAAGCGGTCAAGAATTGGTGTATGTATACTTGTTTTGAGAAAAACACGCGCAAACTGTGTTCCGGCCAATGCTACCGCTCCGCTTAGGAGTACAGCTGCACGATTTGCCCACCAAGGGGAGTCAGGCCATAACAGCTGGTAGGAAAGCCCGTCAAAACTCATCTGGGCAGGAATCAAGCATACTAAATAGGAACAATAAAAGAGGTATGACCGCTCTCGAAGTGTTGCGTATAGAAATAGATTGTAAAGTAGCATCACAAGCATGATGCCGTAATAAGCACCAATTAGAGCTGTGCTATTAAATGTATCTTTAATCATTGCTGTGGAAGAATACAATGAAAGTTGTAGCTGAAGAGGGTCGTCTGAGGCAACTCGTAAATATAATGTATCAGTTGTACCTGGAGTGCCTTCAATTCTGAAGGAAGGAGAGCGGGCAGGAATTTCGCGAGCTGATTGCTTTATCAATTGCCCGCTACGTTTTACTATTATTGACCCGTCGGATTTTACGATATAAAGGTCAGCATGGTCGAGCAATGGGTCTGCAATGCTGAGGAACCAATCTTCCTTGTCAGGAGATTTATATGCCATAGACCACTTAAGCCAATAGGCCGATGATGTATATCCTAAATTGAGACTGTTTTTATGGCTTTTTGTGAAGGAATATATTGAAGGCGTCGAAAGCAAATGTGTTATATCAAAATTTGCCTTGGGATCTTCTAAATACTCAATGTTATTTGTTAGGTCCTTAGAGCTAAAATAATCGTGTAGCTCCAGTTTAGTGTCGGCCGCGAAAGTATTCTGTGAGTGCGCGACGACTAATAGCGTTACAAGAATAAAAATCGGTAATTGAAAATACTTTTTGTGTAGGTTCATTTTTATTATTATAAGTCCAACGTATGATCTGCGTTCCAACTGGGCTCGGTTTATTTCTAAGTGACCTTGGGGTTCCATTATCCTGCCGGTTGGCGTTAATAGTCCATACTATTGATCATTAACGCCAAACCTAAATCAAAACTGTAATGAAATACCTACGTGTGCGCCTTCATCTATATTCTCGCTGCTACTATGTTCAACATGAACTTTTTGAGAGCGATAGCCAAGATAGACTGAGCCTTGTTCAAGAATACGGTATTTGATACGAACGGAAACATCGACAAACCGTTCAATGTCAGCGAACATTGTTACCTTGGGAGCATAATAAGCTTCACCATGGATACTTAAGCCTTTTACGGAAGGAATTTTATAGCCTACTTCTCCGCCAAGGCCAATGCCGTAGCCGTCAGGGCCATCAGCATCAAGATAATAAAAGCGCCCACCCAGGGCGCCATGGAGGTCTTGGCGATTGTTGATCGGGCTTTGTACAAACGCTCCGATGGAGTAGACCTCTCCGTCATCTTCGTGGTGCAGGAATGATGCACTAATGTTTAAACTTTTTTTCGACGGCTTGGTCGCAAAAGCAACATGTATTGTTTCATCGCTAATATCCAGGTTGACCTGGTTAGAAAGTGAGACCGAGGGAAATAGGAAAAGGGATATTAGTGTAAGTGTTGATAAAGCGAGTTTCATTTAAATTTCCAAAATTAGTGTTAGGTTACGCATGAAAAACGTTAGTGTAACGGTGCGACCATGGCTTGTCTTTAGATTAGTTCAAAGATAGCAGCGAATATTCATGTGATTTGTTTAAATTAAAGCCTAAATGGATAAAAAAAAAGAAAAAAATCCATTTTACGCTATGCTAATAGTATACTTACTGATCCCATGGATGATGTTAACTTCAATTGAAAACAGAATGACTCACGATTTTGCAACAGTACCTAGATACGTTGAACCACTAGGTGCTGCATATAAAAATTCAACGCACAGCGAGAGCGAGCCTAATGCGAGCAGCTTTCCTGTGAATAGTCCTTTCCAACTCCGGTGGATTTTGGTTGTATTGCTCTGCTTAATTATTGGTTTTTTTCTTAAGCCCACTTCTCACAAAGCTTCAGATGTTATTCCCGATCAAGAGGAAATAGTCGAATTTCAACAAGAAATGGAAGAGGCTTATTTGATTGGAGATGTTAAAGATGCAGGCAAAGGTGTTGCGGTTAAGACAGTTGAAGTTAAAACTGTGGATGTCAAGGTAAGCAAGGTAGTTGCAGAAAATGTAGGGGACACCGTTGAATATGGCTTCTACGATAATCTACGAAACAGTCAGTGGGCGGTTCAAACGCAAAATGGGACATACGTAAGTCGTGAACTAGCAACGCGTAAAAAAGCAAAATATAAGCTACAAGCAGCGTCGTTTCGAGGCGAACAGGATGCTAACCGTTTAGTTAAAAAGTTATCTAAGTATGGTCTAAAGGCCCGTTCTCATGTTTCAATCTCCACAAATGGGGTAGAGTGGTATCAAGTCAGTGTGGGGCCTTTTAATAATGTGTCGAAGATGAATAAAGCTCAGGACATATTAGTATCCCTTAACATGATGCCTTTAAAAAGGAAGATCTAATTCGTTTTTACAACATATTTCCGAATTCCAATTACTTCGCTTGCTAATAGGTCGCATTTCGACATATTATGTCCAGCAGTCAATTCCTCTAACTTGCTGTGCTTTTATTGGCAGGTAACCCTTTAACGACAACAGATAAAGTTATTTATGTGTAAACACCGTCGCTGTTATGCGTTATTCGCACTTCTCATTTCAATGTTGTTTTTGTCTGGTTGTGGAGAAGAAGCTCGCATTAAAGAACAATTGGGTCGTGCTGAGAAGCAAGCACAAATATCAGTTAAGCGCCTGCGTGCAGCCCTTGATCAAGGCCAGGTTCGAAACGCTATTATTCTTAAAAACTATTCTGAGTTTATTGCTGATAACTTTGATCAATACAGTAACCTGGCGATTCAGCTTGGGCAGGATGCCAGCCCAAATGGACCGCTATTTACCAATATAACTCGACGCCTTGATGATGCTGTCAAATATCCAGAGGTCTTTAATAATTGGCAAGAACGGTACCTGGAATTAAAAAGTTTGTCGGAAGCGAGTAATGTTGCGGTTTTTAGTGATGCCTTGTCAGATCCTGTAAATGTACTTGCTGATATGTCTGGAGGGCAGCTGCCAAGAGTAAATGCTGTTTCAATGAGCGCAGAGCAAGCTCAGGGCGTTGATGGTAGTCAAGTTGGCAAGCAGCTTGTAGGAAATCCTAGCTATGGAAGCTGGCGTTCAGATTCGTCTGGGCGTTCTTTTTGGGAATGGTACGGTATGTATGCGCTGTTTTCCAATTTCATGCCGTCTCGTCGATACCATTATGATAGCTGGTCATCTCGAAGAGGATATAGTTATTACAACGATGTGGGGCGATCTAGCTTTACATCCCCTCAGCAAAATAAATCACAAGTAGCTGCGGATAAAAATGCAAAGTTCCAAGCGAGAAGATCCGGGCGACCATATACGAGCCCATATTCAAAGCAGCGTAGTGGTGCGTCCGGCCTCAGTAAATATAGCCGCTCATTAAATACGACAAGTTACGCCAGTCGATACAGTGGATTAAGTAATAGTAAACAATCTAGCTACAGTAAGAAATCAAATACGAGTAGTTTTGGCGGAAACAAGAATAGCTACGGAAGTAGTTCTCGCTCTTCATACAGTCAGCGTTCTCGCGGACTTTCATTAGGTAAGTGATCATGGATTTTTCAATTAATTTTGTCGAAATATGGGCATGGCAAATAACGGTGCTAGATTTTGTTATTTCTGTGGCGTTGGTTGTTGGTTTGAGAAAGTTGACGGGGTTGGTAGCTAACTTAAGTACGACAGAGGAGTTGGCGGAAAGAGATAATTTTGCATTTGGTATATCTCTAGCGGGTGCGATTTTTGCGTTAAGTCTAATGCTTACAGGGGTGCTAAGTGGAGATGTGTCTACCAGCCTGCTGAATGAAGCGATACTGCTTATTGGTTATGGTGTGTTTGGTGTTTTATTGATCAAGATTGGTCGGTTCATTTTAGACCGCTGGGTTCTTCGTGGCGTAGAGATTCAGAAAGAAATTAAAAATGCCAATGTTTCTGTTGCTTTAGTTGATGTAGCCAATGTAGTCGCTACAGGTATTATCTTGAGAGCAGTTTTGGGTTGGATTGAGGGTGATTTAGTACTAAGCGTTATTGCATTGGTGATGGCATTTGTTGTTACTCAGCTTCTACTCTCTCTTGTTAGCTATAGTCGAGTTGTTATTTTTTCAAAAAGAAATAAAGGTCGAGATTGGCAAAAAGAAATTTCGAGCGGTAATAGTGCATTGGCATTGCGCTACATGGGTCATATTATTGGTGCTTCTCTAGCGGTAACTGCAGCTTCAGGGTTAGTGATATACAATGAGCAGAATATTTTTTATTCCCTGGTTATGTGGGCGGTAGCTGCTATTGATTTGGTTGTGGTGGTGACGCTCTTCAGTTTTATCGCTAGAAAATTTATTCTTAATGGTGTTGATGTGGTTGAAGAGGTAGATGCCCAAGGAAATATTGGCGTGGCAACCATTGAAGCGGTTATCTTTGTATCTATTGGTTTGTTGTTGATTACTTTGTTAACGTGATTTTCGCATTTAAAAAACGAAGATATTTTTAGCTATGGAGCTCTCCCTAAGTACAGAGACTCGATGGATAAAAGCCAAAGATTTTCTGCTCATTGTTATTATGGGTGTTTTGGCCGGCTGTGGCCTTATCTACCAGTATATTCTTGCACATTATGCGGGTCGGGTTCTGGGGAGCTTGGAAACAGCAATATATACAATGATTGGCCTAATGATTGTATCCATGGGAGTGGGCGCTTTTTTTGCCCGTTATGTAAAGCATCCATTTAATGGTTTTGTCTGGTTAGAAATTGCGATTGCTGCTGTAGGTGCTTCTGCAATTTTGTTGATATCAACTGCTATTGCAATAACGAGCGTATTCCCACAGTGGCTTGCTATAACATTTTCTCTCCCAGCCGATTTGCTCCCTAATGGCGGGGTTATTGAAAGGTTACATAATCTTAGTCGGAATCTACCATTTGTTATCGGTTGTATTCTAGGTTTTCTTATTGGTATGGAAATCCCTCTTATAGCCAACGTTAGGCAACAAATTTACAAGAAAAACCTTGAGAATAATGTCGGGACTTTATATGGGGCTGATTATGTTGGTGCAGGCGTTGGCGCAGCGATTTGGGTTGTTGTTATGTTGCCCCTTAATATCGGGGACGTGGCCTTAATAACTGCAGGAGTTAATGTATTTGCTGGTGCGCTGTTCCTTGGTACCTTTTGGCGAGAATTTACTAGGCCTGTGTTGCTTCTTTTTGCCCATGCTGTTGTTGTTATGCTGTTGTTGTTAATGTTTTTATTAGGTGCTCCGTGGATCGAAAAAATGGGCCAGCTTTTGTATCAAGATCAGGTTGTTTATACACAAAGCACCCGATACCAACAGCTTACAGTAACGGAGCGCCAACTTAAGGGGTTGTCGCGGCCAGTTTACAATTTCTATATCAATGGTCGATTGCAGTTCTCTAGCAATGACGAGGTGATCTATCATGAAATGTTAGTAGTGCCAGCCCTCGTAGGTAGTGCCAGGACAGATGATATTTTGATTATCGGTGGAGGTGACGGGTTAGCGTTGAGGAAGGTGCTTGAGTTTTCACCCAAAAATGTGACGTTAATTGATCTTGATGGAGAGCTAATTGAATTGTTTACAAGAGGTAGCCCTCAAAACAAGGCCTCTCATATTAGTGATGTGTTAACAGGTTTAAATCATGATGCTTTTTCGGATGAGAGGGTTCGTGTGGTTATAGGTGATGCATTTATTGAGGTTGAAAGCCTAGTTGCGCGCGGACATCATTTTGACACGATTATTGTGGATCTACCTGACCCCTCTCACCCTGACCTGAACAAATTATATTCTACTTACTTTTATAGCCAGCTCTCCCAGCTGCTAAGTGCTGATGGGGTCTTGGTAAGTCAGTCCACATCGCCCTATCACTCAAAGGAAACTTTTGTAAGTATTGGAAAGACCCTTAGAGCAGCAGGGTTTGCTCGGGTTGAGCAATACCACACGAATGTGCCGAGCTTTGGTGAATGGGGATGGTCTCTAGCGATGAAGATTGATATTCCAATGTCCGTGCGTCTTGACCGTACCACCCATAAGTGGGAAACGTATGTTCAGTGGCTTAATAGAGGGGTGTTATTAAGTTCTTTTCAGTTCTCAAAAAACTTTTTTGATGAAGAAAAAACAATTAATATCAATGAGTTAGGTTCGCATCAGATTTACCAGTACCACCAAGCTTCTTGGGTTGGCAGAGAAGGTCTATTAAAGCAGGCAAACAATTAGATATTTAATGTTTGACATATTATGTCGAGAGAGTTAAAGTCTTTCTCAAGACATAATATGTCGATAATCGATAATATGACGTTAGGGAGTTTACGTTTGATGAATACGCAAGATATAGCTATTCGCTTCTCGGAGCTTAATAGCTACCAAGGTTTTAGTTTTGATTGTCAGTTGATTCCAGGGGATACGGAAGTATTGCAGATTGTCGTGAGCGACTATGAAGAGATTCCAGTCTACATATCGATAACAGAAACACAGATTCTATGTATTTCGTATTTGTGGTCAGAAGATGAAGTTGTACAAGATAAACGCGGCGCGATGATGGAGTTAATGCTGGAGATTAACATCCCTATGCCGCTCTCATCATTTTCAAAAATTGGCGACAAGTACGTGATTTTTGGAGCGCTAATGGCTAACTCAAGTTTTGAAGATGTGGTGCATGAAGTCATCACTTTGGCAGAAAACTCTGTTGAAGCGATTTCAGCAATGACAGATTATTTAAAGTAAGCCGAATCATAAAGAGGTAGGAAATGAGTATTCTAAATAAGATTTTAACCGCTTTTCGAGGTGGTGCGCGTGAAGTTGGTGAGGCGATTGTGGATGCTAATGGGACTCGTATATTCGAGCAGGAAATCCATGATAGTAGAGAGCATTTGAAAAAAGCCAAGCATGATTTAACAGATGTTATGGCTAAACAAATGCAAACTACAAGAGAAGTTAATCGATTAAAGGAGTCGGTAAGCGAGCATGAAGGGTATGCAACTCAAGCATTAAATAAAGGCGATGAATCGCTGGCCTTAGAAATTGCGGAAAAGATTGCGTCATTGGATGTGGATCTATCTCAGCAAGATAGTGCGTTAACAACATACTCAGGGCATGTTGAGCGTCTTAAAGAGCTTGTCAGGAAAACTGAACGACAAATAAAGGACTATGAAAGACAGTTGTCGATGGTTAAAACCACTGAAAGCGTGCAAAAAGCGACAGCCGCCATTACTGATAATTTCGCGGGTAGTAATTCTAAGTTGCTCGGTGCAAAAGAGTCGCTTGAGCGAATTCAGAAAAAACAGCAAGATTTTGATGATAGGTTAAAAGCTGCTGAGCAGCTACAGGACGAGACGGTTGATAAGTCTCTGGAAGAGAAGATGCAAGCGGCAGGTATCGGTGAAACCAAAGATACAGCTGCGAGTATTTTGGAGCGACTTAAAAAGAAATAGAGCGATCGTTTGAGAAAGGCCTAGATAAATTTGGGCCTTTTTTTATTTGAGGGTTAAGATGAAATCATTGTTTAAAAGTATTTTTCGGTCAGGTGAACTTAAAAGTGAAGAAGGACTTTCTCATATTTCTGGTTTGAAGATCGGTGACATGATAGAGCTAGATAATGATTTTTCACTTCCCAGTATGCTTAGAGGAAATACATTTCAAGTAGTATTGCGTGCCCTTTACGAATATGAGGAAGCTGAAGAGATTGAGTGGGTGCTGAAAGGTGATGATGGTACAACGGTGTTTTTGTCTTATGACAGCGATGATGGTGATGAAATCGTTACATTTGGCCTTAAGCTAACCCCTGCAGACGTCGAGAATATTTTCAATTTAGAAGAGTTCTCCGCAGTGTTTGATGACGAATATTCAGCGGTGTTGACGGACGTATCAGCAGTAGAGAATTATTCGGCGTGGCTGGGAGCGAAGTACTTACGGACTGAATACGCTGAGCCGGGGTATTATCATAAGTCAGGCGAGTTGAGTGGCCAGGGAGAGCCCTTCGATCATTTCGAGTTGGTGAGTGATTGCGGCAACTTTGGTTTAAATATCGAGGTTTGGGATGGTGGTGAAACTGACGTCTCTATCTCCATGAGTAGGCCGCTCAATATTATTAAAAATTATTGGGGTCACAAATAGAATAAATCGCACGTATAAGATAGGAGGAGGGCAATGCCCAATTCATCCAAAATCCCTGAGAAATGGAGGGGAGAGCAAAAGGCTGCCAAGGCTGTTCAGGTGGCATTTGACGTAGGGTTTGAAGTTCAAACTGTTATCAGGAAAGAAGCTTTGGATTGTATGTTAAGCCCATCTGATCGTGTTCGGCAGATATTGGGGTTAAACGTTACTAGTAAGCCAAAGAGGCCTCGGCTGTCAATTTCGCTTACGGCTGATGATTTTGCCGCTCTCGGTGAAGCATATGACATTGACGTCAATAATCGTGTTGCAATAAAGCAAAAAGCAGCAGAAAACCTAATTCATTATGTTGAGTCTAATCGAGAGATGTAGAATAAATGAAAGATTTTGCTGATGATGTAGTGCTTAAAGTCAAAGTCATGCTGTGCTTTGTTGCTATATTGTGGGCAGTAGAGGTAGTTAACCTGATTTTAGGGTATGAGTTGAATCGTTTTGGCATTGTACCCCGAGAAATTGCTGGGTTGCGTGGGCTCATACTATCTCCATTTTTGCATGGCAGTGTTAATCACTTAGCATTAAACACTGGCCCCTTGTTTATTTTGGGCTTGCTTGTCATATCTAGAGGAATAAGTGCGTTCCTGCTATTAACTTTTACAGTATCAATCATCGGTGGGTTTGGCGTCTGGAGCTTCGGGCAGGCCTCTTCTGTACATGTTGGCGCTAGTGGTGTGATTTTTAGTTACTTCGGTTACCTTGTTTTTAAAGGTTTGTTTGATAAGAAGCTGAAAGCTTTACTGGTATCTATTGGTGTTTTTACTATATATGGCAGCATGATTTGGGGAGTATTTCCTGGTACGGCGGGTATATCCTGGGAGGGGCATTTGTTTGGCTTTTTAGCAGGTGTTGCTTGTGCCTATCTAGCCCGGCATAAAAAATATGTTCCGTCGGATAACTGAATTTTATAGATGGTTAGCGTCTAGAAAGCTTGTTTGGTGTAGGGGCTTTTAATAATTCGTGGGTAAGAGGGGTGTTTAACCCGATTCCCTCTTCAATGCTGCATATGTAAGCTACGCGATTGATCGTGTTTCGTGCTTCTAGCAATTTGAATATATTGCCGATATTAAAATACAGTCTCCAGGTTACAGCATGGTCCCCGTTATCGATGATGGTGATTCTTGGCTTTGCCTCATTATTTATTGCATTTTCCCGCTCACAAGCCTTTTCCCAGATGGTGGTCAAGAAGGATTCTACTTTTTCAAATTCTAGCCCATAGCCAATTTTGAAGTCAACGTAATCAGATAAACCGGATTTTGGACTGTTGCTAAGTAATTCAACGGTAGTGTTTCTGATAGCAGTATTTGGCACCAATATTTCGTGTTTTTGTATTAAGTCCCTAATTACGGTTTGGGTTAACGTTACTTGAAGAACTACGCCGAGGATATTCTTGTCTTTAATGCGAACTACTGTACCAGGCTGTAGTTGATCGTTGTATAGGATTATTAAGCCTGCAATCATGTCGCCAACCCAATACTCTTTTGTGAAAAAAACCATCACGATGATGCCTCCTAATACACTGGTAGTTTGAAGCCAGCTCTCAACCCCCCATATATTGAGGGTTGTTAAGACTACAACCATCAATAAAACGAAGCCGCCAATTAGACTTACGGTCTCTGACGTATAAGTGTCCGAATGGATTTCTTTGTCCTCTAACTGCTTGATTCTGCCGTGCTTTTTGATGGCCCAATAGCTAATCAGTTGGTTGGCGACATAGGCAAATAGAAGTAATAGGCCTGTTTGACTTATTTTGGGAACGACTTTTAGTTCAAAAAATACAGCACCCACATAAAGTATGAACAGGAAAAGGTTCAGGGTTCGTAGGAGCCACAGACGCTGACTTATGGATTGTTGTGACCTGCCAACAATAAAAATACTGGCAACGTATCTTGATAGAAGAAAAACGATGGCATTTATGCTGATGATAAAATAATCAAAGGAGTTAAAAGGTAATGGTGTAAGCCAAGAGTGTATGAATTCCATATTGTGCTGTTTCCAAATAACCGGCCCGCGTTTGGGGCACGGCTTAAATACTAATGTAGTGTATGTTATGGCTGAGTTAACCGCTATTTTTGCATTGCTTAAGCCAATGGATTAGTAGGGAAGCTTTACGGTTCAAAAACCCTGCTATTATTAACACTTGAGTAACATTATCACGAACTTTAACAATGTGTTACATCGTTATGCTCGAATAGTAAAAATGTAAATATTCACTATCAGATCCATAACAAACTTTACTTATTACTGTGCTAATATACGCGCCCTAACCAATCCTATTGGTTCAATGAAGAAAATAGAGTGGCATATGTTAAGTTTGTCGCTAGTAAATGGACAAAAATCCTACAATAAGGAACGCTGAGTGAGTTATATTCGCTTATTTAACCATTACATACATACGCCATATCTGATTTTGGGGATAATAGAGTTTGTAGTGTTGGTCGTTTCTGTGCACATTGGTGCAGTAGTCAGATTTCCCGACGTCAACGAACTTTCCTTTAGTGTGTCTGAGCCAATTTTTGTCCAATCTGTCGTATTTAGTCTGTCACTGATTGCCTGCACACTTGCAATCGGTGTTTACCCCGCAAAATTAAGCGAAGGGCATATTGGAGTTTTGATACGAACAGTGGTCAGTTACTGTTTGTTAGGTGCTAGTTTTCTTACGATATTGTATTACCTATTCCCTTCTTTGTTTCTTGGCAGAGGAGTGCTATCTATAAGTATACTGATTGGATATGCACTTGTTTTTCCAGTCAGGGTAATGTTTTTTTGGTTAGTTGATGTGAATGCGTTAAAAAGACGTGTCCTTATCCTAGGTACGGGAAATAGTGCAAGTAAATTGCTCGATATGATTGCATCAGAACATGAAAGTATGAGTTTTCATGTGGTGGGATGTGTTAAGGCGAGTGAGGGTGCTGATCAAGTCGAATCTACTCTTATCATGGATAAGTGCAGCAACCTTGCAGAATGTGCGAAAAGTCTCAATGTTGATGAGATTATCGTAGCGTTGGATGAGCGTAGGAAGGCAGAAGGCGGACAGTTTCCTGTTGATCGCCTGCTCGATGCAAAGTTAGCAGGTGTGGCTGTAACAGAGTCCATCGCTTTTTTTGAACGTGAAACAGGGAAGATTGAGTTATCCCTTTTAAACCCAAGTTGGCTGGTTTTCTCTCAAGGTTTTTCTTTTAGTCAGATTAGAGATGTATTAAAGCGAACTTTTGATTTAGTTATTTGTTCGATACTTTTATGTATTGCCTCGCCATTTATGGTGTTAACTGCGCTCTTGGTTTATCTTGAAGATGGCGCTCCCGTTCTATTTAAGCAAACTCGTGTTGGGATCAATGGTAAAGCCTTTACATTGTATAAGTTCCGCAGCATGAGGAAAGATGCAGAAAAGAATGGTGCGGTATGGGCAAAAGAGAATGATGATAGAATCACAAGAGTGGGTAACTTTATTAGAAACTCGCGTTTGGATGAGCTACCTCAGATATACAATGTAGTGAAAGGTGATATGAGTTTCGTAGGTCCTCGGCCAGAAAGGCCGGAGTTTGTTGAGGGGGTGTGTCAAAATATACCTTTCTATAATGAAAGGCATCGTGTCAAGCCAGGTCTCATGGGGTGGGCACAGTTGAAGTACCCTTACGGGGCATCGGTTGAAGATGCGGCAAACAAGTTAAAATACGATTTGTATTATACGAAGAATCATAGCTTCATGCTTGATCTTCTGATAGTTGTTCAAACAGTTGAAGTTGTATTGTTAGGAAAAGGCGTTCGTTGATCGCTAACATTTGAAATAGAAGGGAAAAACTATGAATGCTAAATATTGGATGATTATTTTTGCCATGTTAACGCTCGCAGGGTGTGAAACTGCTCGGTTGGTGCCAAGTGATATTGAAAGCACTGAGAGCATAGTAAATGTCGAGTATAAGATTGGGGTAGGGGATACCTTAGATGTTAAGGTCTGGAAAAACGGTGAGTTGTCTGTAAGCGTGCCGGTGCGGCCGGATGGTAATATCTCAGTGCCTTTGGTAGGTGACATTAAAGCCGAGGGTGCGAGTGCAGAGGCATTGGCTGCGGGTATTACCAAAAAACTCGAAAGTTTTATTCGTTCTCCTCAGGTGACCGTCATTGTCACGAATCCGACGAGCTCTACATATTTACGCCGAATTCGTTTAACTGGAGCAGTGGCCAGCCCAACATCTATCCCTTATCAAAAAGGTATGACGGTAATGGATATTGTTCTGATGGTAGGTGGAGTGACGCCATTTGCAGATGCTAATGATACAAAATTGTATAGGAAAACATCAAGCGGGACGAAAGTGTATCCGGTTTACTTGGATGATATATTGAAGAAGGGCGATCTTCAGTCGAACTATAACCTAATGCCAAACGATATTATTACTGTGCCGGAGCGCCTTTTCTAGGCTATTGGATATACGAATGAATGCACCGGTAAATCAAGCCACATTTGTACTGCAATTTGCTCGTACTTTATGGAGAGAAATACTTCTTCATAAAGGCAAGATATTGTTTTGTTATGCTGTAGTTAGCTTAGTTGTTGTGTCCTTTGGATTAGTTTTTCCAAAAAAGTATGAAACATCTACAACTTTGTATGCAGATCAACAGAACATTATCAAACCTTTGTTGTCAGGGAAGGCCGCTATAACAAAAGTTCAGAATCAAGCGAAAGTTGTTAAAGAGGTTATTTATTCTCCGAGAATCCTTAATCAGGTTGTTGTAGACGCAAAGCTGGTTAAAGGTGGGGAGACGCCTGCTCAAATTGAGAAAATGACAAATAGGCTCAGAGCCAAAATTAAGGTAAAGAATATTGGCTCAAATTTCATTCGGTTGACCTATACGGATAACTCTCCAGATGTAACTTACGATGTGTTGACTTCGGTTTCAGATCATTTTATCCGAGATACTTCTGAAAGAAAACGTAAAGAGAGTAGAGAGGCTTTTCAGTTTATTGCTAGTCAGGTTAAAACCTACAAAAATCAACTACAAGAAGCCGAGCAAAAACTTAAGCGTTTCAAGTCTACAAATGTAGACGGGACTGAGGCAACTGCTCGAGGTCGTATATCTGAATTACAAGCTCAACTAGAAGAAATGAAGCTTGATATAGACGATGCTCAAATTCGCATGAAGTCACTTGAGCGAGAGCTGAAAGCTGAAAATCAATTTATTAATAAGCGTTTTCGTTCCGAAGTGTATTTGGAGCAAATTAGACAAAAACAGAAAGTGTTGGATACATTAAAGTTAACCTACACCGATACTTACCCTGATGTAGTGTCTATTCGATTGCAAATTGAAGATCTTCAACGAGCACTTACTGACTCTGAAAATGAAACGGATGACGGCTCAAGCGAAGGGGCATCAAACCAAAAGGGAAGGAATATTAATCCTCTTTATGAAGAATTGAGGAGTAAACTGTCAACTGCAAAAGTTGAGTTGGCAACAAGGCTTCGTAGGCAGCAAGGAACAGAAAGACTGCTTAGTAATGAAGAAAAACGATTAAAGAGAGTTGCTGCTCGTCAGGCTGATTTATCTGAATTAACCCGAGACTATGAAGTAACAAGATCAATTTATGAAGGCATGTTGGGTAGAAAGGAAACCGCTAGACTTTCTATGACGCTAGATATAGAAGGGCAAGGGGTTAAATACAAAATCCAGGAACCTGCTGCATACCCGTTAACACCAAAAGGGATACGTTTTTTCCATTTTGCTTTAGCCGGACCAGTCGCCGGTGTGCTTGCCCCCATAGCGTTGTTAATGGTATTTATTCTGTTGGATCCACGAATTCGTTTTGTGGATAAAGTGAAATCAGTGGTCTCAGTCCCTGTATTAGGAGTAGTTCCCCATATCCATACGTCACTATCTAAAAGGATATTTAAAGCGGATATTATTTTACTGGGTGTATTTGTGATTTTGGTTATGTCTGTTTACGTGGGCATTATTTTGGCGAGGCATAACAGTATTATATGACATCATCAAATAACTCTATGGATCGAAAAATGCCGCCAATTAACCCTTCATTGCGCAGCGCTAGTCAGATAAAAAAAATGGCTGAGATAACCCCATTATCTGCAGCTGAGCTGGAAGACCAGAAAATAGTATACCCCGGCATGGCGAATAACTCTGTGCTAAATACTTTTAGAGAAATTAGAACCAAGCTCGTTCAGAAAGCCGAGAAAAACAATTTCGTGCTAATGATTAGCTCTGTTTGTCACGAGGGGGGAGGGAGTTTTATTGCATTAAATATGGCAGCGGTTTTTGCACTAGATCAAACTAAAACAGCGCTTCTTATTGACTGTAATCTATATAAACCAACGGCTAACCGGTTACTTGGTGTCGAGCCAGACTTTGGACTGACGGATTATCTTGTGAACCCGGATTTGGATGTGGATGATATTATTTATGCATCTGGTATTGATCGTCTACGTGTTATTCCCGTGGGAGGGCACATCGAAGGGGGCGCTGAGTATTTCACATCAGAAAGAATGTCAGAGTTCATTCAGTCAGTAAAAATCCGTTATCCAGATAGGTTTATCATAATAGATGCTCCACCTGTTGGGTTGTCGGCTGAAGGACAGATATTGGCCGAACTAAGTGACTATTTGGTGTTAGTTGTCCCTTATGGAAAGGTAACAGACGAACAAATTGTGTCAGGTGTGAATGCCGCAGGAAAAGATAAAGTAAGCGGCATTATATTTAACAACTAAATTCTCATAGGCTTTGTCTCTTTTTGCCCATGTGGAAATGGATTTTATTATGCGTTACTCACGAACGTTAAATTATATTATAGCGATAACGGCTGGTCTTAACTGCAATACCGTTCTTGCCATAGATTTTGTTGCGTCAGCCTCTCAAGGGATTGAATTAACAGATAATATCCACAATACCGAAAATGATGAATCAAGCGAAGCTACCTTTACTACGTCTTTGGTAACGGATGTTAATCACCGGTCTCGCTTTGTAGATTTATCGTTAAATTACACGATGGGACACGTCCGATATGATAAGCAACACTTAGATAATACAAATACTGTTGTTGGGGCTGGTAATGCGACTTGGTATATGATCCCTAATCGAGTTGAGTGGTTTGTATCTGAGACTGAAAATTACTCTATTGTTGATCGGCGCTTAGCTGACACTACCGACAATCGTACTCAGTCGAGTACTTTTTCCACTGGCCCGAAAGTATCTGTTCCCCTCAATCCCGTTGATTCAGCGACTTTTGACGCAACTTATACCCAATCATCAACAGATAACAATAATGACAACGTTAATGGTAACGATAATAATGAGAGTATTGTAAGTTCAGGTAGTGTTGGCTGGTCTCATTTGTTATCTCAAACAAAGCGATTTTCCTTAGAATACTCAAAGTCTAAAACTAATTTTGATGATAATGATAACAATACCAAATCAAGCGGAGTATCTGGAACCCTAGATGCGGAAACAGCGTCTGGTTTATTTTCGATTGAAATTGGACGAACTAAGCTGGAAATTGACAGTGGTACAAGTACCAATGTAAATACGTTTGACCTGCAATATACTAAAAATTGGTCTACCTCTGTTTTTACCGCCTCAGCTCAAAGAGAATTAACTGATACAGTTGTTTCAGTGGATCCAGGGAATGCTACTTTGGCTGGTTCGGGGTTAATCAATAGTTCTGAGGTTGAAGACACTGTTATTCGAAATACACTAGATATAGGTCTCAATAAACCTATTTTTAATGATTTAACAACACTCGATGCATCTATTGCTTTACAGAAAGAAGAGTTTCAATCGGATAAAAGCATACAACGTATAAAATCATTGAATGTTAATGTACAGCATCGACTTACTGAGCATATTTCTTTAACTAGCGGGTATAACTACCAGTGGATCAAGTTTGATTTTACGGACACGAACCGTATAGATCGTGAGCACACGCTTGCAGTAGGCGGTGATTATAATATAAGTGCTGATCTTAGCGTAAGCATGGAGCTTGAGGCCAATCTAAGGCAGGTTGGTAGTGATCTAGATGTTGATCATTCAAATGTGAAAAAAAATAGCCTTTCCTGTTCTGTTTCTTATCAGTTTTTATAAATAGACGTATGTCAAAAGCAACGATAGAAAAAGGTAATCAGCTTCAGTTTGTTATTGAGCGAATGGATGACATCGGCAATATACGAGAACTATGGGTTTCTTTAGAACTTGAGGCGAAACCCACGTTTTTTACCTCTTGGTGCTGGGTTTCATCTTGGCTCCGTATAATTGGGCCAGATGTTTTTGTATGTAAGGTATATTCTCACGGGAACCTGGTTGCGCTCGGTCTCTTTGTTAAGGCTTCATTAACAAGACATAAAATCCTTAATGTTGAACAGCTAAGACTGCAAAGTGTTGGTGACGAAAAAAAGGATCAAATTTGGCCTGAGTACAACAATATGCTCGTAGCCAAAGAGTTTGAGAGAGAGGTGTATAGAGGCCTAATTCATTTTTTGTCTCAAGAAACGGAGATTTCATGGGATGAGCTCTTGCTAGGCCCTATTGATAAAAGAATTTTGGAATTAATATCTACAGATCAATGTAAACCGGTAGAACGGTGGAATGCACCGAGTTATGGTGTTGACCTTGCTAAAATCAAGCTTAGTGGCCAATGTTATTTGGATACATTGTCTAAAAATACTCGTTCCCAGATAAGGCGAGCCATTAGGAAATATGGACAAGGTCTAACATTACGGGTTGCTCAAGACAAATCTCAGGCGTTGTTATATTTTGAGAAAATCGCCCCCCTTCACCTTCAGCGCTGGAAAGTCGATAGCGGCTTTAATAATCAGTATTTCATCCGATTTCATCAGGATTTGATTGAAAGGTGTTTTGATGAAGGTGTTGTTGAGCTAGTAGAGCTCAACGTGGATGGGATGGGGATCGGGTATTTATACAATTTCATCTATAATAATAACGTCTACTTTTACCTTAGTGGCATTGACCTTGAAGTAGATATTAAACAGAAACCTGGGCTTGTTTTGCACGCACTTTGCATTCAGCGTCATCTGGATCGAGGGGCTAAGCTTTATGACTTTTTGGGTGGAGAAGCGCGATACAAGAAAAACTTGGGTAAACAAATGGATGAATTGTTTGTGATATCTTTTCAAAAGCCAATATTAAAATTGCGAATGGAACAAATGGCCAGGGGATTAAAGCATTACTTTGAACATAATAAGTTGGGTAATGAAGTATGACGGAGGTAATTAAAAAAAGTACACTGACCATGCTAAGGGTACCTGTTGTTTTGTGTTTGGTCTGGGTTGCTGTATGGGTGGGGGTTTTTAGTGAGAGCCTAGAATCTGTATATTCAGTCTGGATGAACTCCAACACGTATACTCACTGTATATTTGTTGTTCCAATTACTTTGTATTTTATATACCAAAACAGAGTTGAAATTTTATCTCTGCCGCCTCGCCCCTCATATGTGGTGCTGGTGCCGATGTTATTACTTCAAGGGTTATGGTTGCTGGGGTTTGCTGCGGATATAGAATTATTCAAGCATGCTGCAGTGTTTGGAATGTTGTCATCTTTTGTGGTTTTGTTGTTTGGTTGGCAAATAGCTAAGGTGGTTTGGTTCCCACTTGTTTTTATTGTTTTTTCAATTCCTGTAGGCGAAGAGTTGGTACCTAGTTTTCAGATTATTACTGCTGATCTTACGGTGTTTTTTCTACAGTTGTCTGGAGTTGCGGTTTTTAGGGATGGATTGTTTATCACCATCCCTGCAGGAATGTTTGAGGTCGCTGAAGCTTGCTCTGGAATCCGTTTCTTTGTCGCCTGTGTTGTTATGGGGGCAGTGATAGCCTATACGAGTTATCATACTATATGGAAACGTATCCTTTTCTTCGTTTTTTCAATGACTTTACCGATTGTTGCCAACGGTTTGCGGGCTTATGGTACGATCCTTGTAGCGCATCTAGTTGATATTAAATATGCAACAGGTGCCGATCACTTGATTTATGGCTGGGGGTTTTTTGCGTTAGTGGTGTTGATCTTGGTTGCTTTTTCCCGGATAGGCTCTGAGCCGTCAAAAGTATTCGCAGGTAGTGATTCGATCCATCTCGAGTGGCTGTCGGTTCGTTGGTATCCTGCAGCATTGGTTGCGGTGTTACCCTTGTTTCTTTCACTTTTTGTTTCAAGTAGCGCCGTGAAAGATTCTTCATATTTAGCATTTGATAAGCGTTTTCAGCCGGGCAATACAGTTTATATAACAGCACGCACAGATTGGATGCCTGTGTTTAGTAGGCCCAAATTCGAGCATTTGGGTGTTTCCACAGAGGGTGTTGCGTATTACATTGCTGGTTACGACACCAATGAGCCTGGAGCGGAATTGGTGTCTGAGAAAAATCGATTATTTGATATTGGAAAATGGCGTTATAATGGCAACCAATCTCTTGCTGTTTCTAGGGTAGGAGGGGAGGAATTTCAAGCTTCACTCCTCGAAATTGGGGCGAGCACTGGCGGGAAAAGGCTGGTTTTATATTGGTACTATTTGCCGAATATATCATCAAGCAACAGCCTATACGTCAAACTCTTTCAAGCATTTAATGTGCTGTTACGAGAGGGGGCTGTCGGTGCTGTCATTGCTCTGTCTGTGCCTGTTGATTCAGACATGGAAACAGCGAAACACAAACTACTTTCTTTCGCTAACTTAAATTCAGAACAGTTAGAGTCACTGGTTCTTTTTAATTAGATATACGATCTTCCAGCTAGGTAATTTTGAGCTTTATGAAAAATGCGATGACAATAGATGTAGAAGATTATTTTCAAGTTTCTGCATTTGAAAATCTGGTAAACCGAGAGGATTGGGATGCCATAAGCCCTCGGGTTGAAAAAAACACTCATCTACTGCTAGATAAATTTGCAGAACATGAGACTAAGGCTACCTTTTTTACTCTTGGTTGGGTAGCTGAAAAGTTTCCGCAGTTAGTTCGTGAAATTGTCAGTCAAGGTCATGAGCTAGCCAGTCACGGAACACATCACCAAAGAGCCTCTGATCAGGATAGAGAAACTTTTAAAAATGACGTTGGTGACGCGAAAAAACTTTTGGAAGATATTGCAGGGGTTGAGGTCGTTGGTTATAGAGCCCCAAGCTTTTCTTTTACCAAGCAAAATGAGTGGGTGTATGACGTACTTGCGGAAGAAAACTACAAGTATAGCTCAAGCGTTTACCCCATAGTACATGATCATTATGGTATACCTGATGCCCCGCGCTTTAAATACACCACACCGTCTGGAATAGTTGAAATACCTCTGAGTACTTTGCCACTGTTTGGAAAGAATATACCTATTTCTGGAGGCGGTTATTTTCGCCTTTACCCGTACCTATTGACACGTTGGGCGATCTCCAAATTTTCAATATCAGAAAGGGAGCCCTATATCTTCTACTTACACCCTTGGGAGATGGATCCCTCACAGCCTAGAATGGCCCAAGCGTCATTGAAGAGTCGGTTTAGACATTACCTTAATTTAAATAAAGTGGACAGACGGTTGACTGGGCTTTTGAAAGATTTTGAGTGGTCGTCTATGGCTGATATTTATGGCTTTAATAATGAGTTGAGCGAATAGTATTTTATGGAATTTTCAGCAATTATTTTGACATTTAACTCAGAGCAATACATCGAAACGTGTTTAAGATCGTTGGTGTCTAGTTTTGTAGAAATTGGCGCGAGCTACGAAGTTTTCGTTATTGATAATGGATCTAAAGATAGAACAAGGAAATTGATACAGGATGTTACTGATGAGATGAATGCAAATATTCAACTTATCCCATTTGAATATAACACGGGGACTACGTTTTCGAGGAACCAAGGGCTAAAGAGGGCCGAGGGTAAAAGGATTATTATTCTGGACTCGGATGCCTATGTCACGTCAGAGGTAGTAAAAGAGTTGGGTTGTTACCTAGATGAAAACAATGAATGTGGAATGGTGGTTCCAAAGCTTACTTATCCGGATGGGCGCTTTCAGATTAGTACAGACCATTTTCCAACTTTGTGGCACAAGGTTCGACGTTTCTTCTTTTTAAAGAAAATGGAGGGAGGAGAAACCTCTGAGGGTTTAGAGCAATCACCAGTTGATTATGCGATATCTGCGTTTTGGATGTTCACTAAAGATTTGCTAGATGATATTGGTTGTTTAGATGAAAGGATTTTTTATTCGCCTGAAGACGTTGATTATTGTATTCGTGTCTGGTTATCTGGAAAGGAAATTCACTATTTACCACAATATTCTATGGTTCATGATGCCCAAGAGATATCTCGAGCAAAAGGCATAAAAATAAATAAATTTACAATTTCTCATGCCAAAGGCCTGATTTATCTGTTTTTAAAACATCGATATTTTTTTGGGCTTAGTGGGTTATATAAACGTATAGAAAGTATAAAGGCGGTACGTTAGTGGACATAATATATCTACATAGAATTGCGTCAAAAGATGGTCAATATGTTCATGTTGAAGAGCTTACGAATGCTATTTTGGAGCAGGGACATGACATACGTTTTATAGCCCCCCAATTCACAGATGAATCGGAGTTTGGCTCTGATGGCGGCTTTGTTTCTAAGCTTAAAGAAAAGCTTCCGCAGTTTGTCTATGAAATTCTTGAACTGTCATACTCTTTACTTATCGCATTAAAACTAGTAGTTGCAATTTTACAAAAAAGACCTGACTTTATTTATGAACGATATAATTTGTATCAACCTGCTGGAGTTATTGTTGCCAAATTATTTGGGTTGCCTTTGTTGCTGGAAGTAAATGCACCGTTGTTCGATGAGAGAAGAAAATATAGTGGCATTGCTATTCCATGGCTAGCAAAAGCTATTGAAAATTTCACTTGGAGACAGGCAACGAAAGTGCTACCTGTTACTCAGGTTCTAGCAAACATTGTAATGGCACATGGTGTATCTAAAGGTCGGATAGAGGTTGTTCATAACGGCATTAATGAACATGTTTATGATAAATTTAATTTAGTCCCAAAAACGGATGAAAACCCTGAAATTGTGGTGGGCTTTGTAGGTTTTTTAAATCCTTGGCACAGATTGGATCTTGCTGTTGAAGCTATGGGAGAGTTAAAGCATCTGAATATTAGATTACTCTGTGTCGGAGAAGGCAATGACAATATTCGGGAAACACTATTGGCTCAGTCTCATGAGTTAGGTATACCTGATAGAGTCGAATTTACCGGTCTAAAGGCTCGAGATGAGGTTTTTGATTACGTAAAACAATTTGATATCGCGCTGCAGCCCGCAGTAACACCTTACGCATCACCACTAAAACTATTTGAGTATCTAGCTGCCGGTAGTGTGATAGTAGCCCCAGACTCTTCAAATATATTAGAAATTGTAGATGAAAAAACCTCTATATTGTTTGAAAATGAGAATCTAGACTCTTTTAAAGAAAAATTAAAATATGCGATAACACACTTTAATGAACTTTTCGAACTCAGGGAAAATGCTAGAAGATTGGTCCTTGATGAAGGGTTTACTTGGCAAGGTAATGCTAGACGGGTCGTTGATATGGGAAAGAAATGTATGGAGAGTCGCGGTAAGGAAACAAACGCTTAACGTGGCTTATAAGGTGATAAGGGGGCTCGAGGAGCTTTTTGAAAAAGTCTTTGAATCAGTGGTCTTCCTCTGGTTCGTTCGCCTGGTGCTAACCTTAAGTTCACGGCGAGTGGTTGGGCAGCCCCGTCTAAATATTCTCAATTACCACCGAGTTGTTCAAACCCCTGACCCTCTGCAACCTGATTATGTTACCAAAGTGCAGTTTGAGAAAGAAATGAAATGGATTGCAACGCATTGCAATGTACTCCCATTAGCTGAGGCGGTAGTTTTACTTAAGAGAGGCGAGCTTCCCTCAAAGGCTGTTGCAGTTACTTTTGATGATGGTTATGCAGATAATTTTACAGATGCATTACCAATTCTTCAAAAACACTCTTTGGCAGCTACTTTTTTTGTTACTACTGAATATCTTAGGAAGCCACCAAAGTGGGACATTCTCATAGAATGTATTAGGAGCACTCAGAATAAATGTGTCGTCTTGGATAGCACAAGGTACCCTTTGGATGGATTGCAGGACAAGGTGGTTTTTTGTCAAATTGCAATAGGATATTTAAAGTCACTAAATGACGATGAATTTTCCATTCAGCTAGAAAGTATTGTTAAAGAGCTAGGCGAAGTGAGCGTTGATGGTTTAATGATGGATGAGGATATGCTTAAACAGTTGTCCAACTCTGATGGCATGGATATAGGGGCTCATGGTGTCAACCATCAGATACTTACAAAAATCCCACAGCATCAAGCGCATGTAGAAATAGCCGATAGTAAAAGGATTTTGGAAACTATCCTTCAGTGTGATGTTGTTGGTCAGGCCTATCCAAATGGTGTTTATCCTGATGATTTTAATGATCGGCATATTGATACTGTTAAGCGCTCTGGTTATTCATATGCTGTAAGTACTAATTTGGGGAGTGCTGGGTCGTCTGACGACCCGTATAGACTATGCAGAATTGGTCCGTGGCGCAGAGATAAAATGGGGTTTTTATTAGGGTTGGCAATGAATTATTGGCGAGGAGCCGGATGAAAAAAGTACTTATGGTAGCTCTTGATTTTCCTCCCTGTCAGAGTGCAGGTGTTCAAAGGACGTTGTATTTTAAGAAGTATCTTGAGAGAAATGAGTGGTTACCTCTTGTGTTGACTGCAAAACCGTTGATTTACGACAAACTTAATGTAGAGCAGCTTAGTGATGATGCTTTTTTTGGCCCCACTGTTTTTCGAGCCTTTGGGTTGAACGCGTTAAAGCATTTGTCCTTTAAGGGCAAGCATTTTGAGTTTACAACATTTCCCGATCGATTTTCTACATGGCGGTGGGATGGGGTAAGGCTGGGTAAGAAAATCTTAGCCTCTGAACTTCCGGAATTGCTTTGGACAACATTTCCTTGCTCTACTTCAATGCGAATTGGACTGCAGTTGAAAAAGGCTAGCGGTTTGCCTTGGGTCGCTGATTTTAGGGACCCTTTTTCCGGCACTAATCCGTATGTTCGGGCACGTAACCCTATAGGGAAAGGTATAGATGAAGAAGTGGTTCGATTAGCGGATAAATTGATTTTTACTACTCAAAATGCAGCGGATGTATACCTAACAGAATACCCATTTTTGGATAAATCTAAAATTGAAATTATTGCAAATGGCTATGACGAATCTGTGTTCAGTGATATCAAATTACAGGAAGATACACAACACACCGCTGTAGACGTTAGTGAGTTTACGGTTTTGCATAGTGGCTTTCTGTACCCTGGTGGCAGGGATATAGAATCTCTGATTGAAGCGCTTAGGGAATTACGAAATGCCTCCTTTGCTGGTGCTAACAGGTTGAAAATAATATTTAGAGGTGGAGAGTTAAGTAGTAAAATGGCGTTACGTATTAAGCAGTACGGACTAGAGAAGAATGTAGTTTTTTTACCAACAATTCCATTTGCTGAATCTATTAAGGAAATGCAATCTGTTGATGCGCTATTGGTTTTGCAGGGAGAAATATTCAACAATCAAATTCCAGGTAAAATTTACGAGTATGTTCGATCAAAGCGACCGATTATTGCATTAACTCATGAAGACGGGGCTACGGCAAAATTATGTCAAGACGTACCTCATGCACATATAGCAGATATGAACGATCCCTTAAGTATAAAGTTAGCGTTGCAAAATTTACTTGAATCTAAAGTTGACCAGGCATTTGACCCAGCACTGTATAGTAGGGATATAGGAGCAAAAAAATTATTACATGTTCTCGATTCATTAATGCTAACTTCAGTATCGAAACCTGGAATGGTTAATCAGTCAATCGACAAAGATAGGGTTCGCTAGTTAATTATGTGTGGAATTTGTGGCTCTATATCACAAAACTCCTGGCGGGATAGGCATCACGCAAATTCAGTGACTGTGAAAATGGCAGATGCCATCGCACACAGAGGGCCGGATGCTGATGGGTATTTCATTGATTGGGATAAACGGGTAGCGTTGGGTCATCGTAGGTTGGCTGTAATTGACACCGAAAATGGCAGTCAACCAATGACACATTCCCATACTGGGATTACATTGGCCTTTAATGGCGAAATTTATAATTTCCGAGAGCTAAGGTCCCAATTGCTTAGTTTGGGGCATGTTTTTCATACAGAGTCTGATACAGAGGTTTTGCTTGTCAGCTATGTTCAGTGGGGAGAAGCCAGTTTTGAAAAATTGATTGGTATGTTTGCATTTGTGATATGGGACCCACGACGAAATAAATTGGTATGTGTAAGAGATAGAGTTGGAATTAAACCGTTTTATTACTATTGGGATGGAGAAAATTTTATTTTTGCATCAGAGGTAAAAAGCCTCTATTTGCACCCAGCATTTAAGAAAGAGATCAATCATGAGGGAGTATTTGATTACTGTCATTATGGTTATACCCTGGGAAAGAATACTGCCTTTGAAAATACACACAAATTATCTCCAGGATCAACTATTACCGTTGACCTTTGCGAGGGGCGTAGGCCGACCTTAAGTCATGGGGTTTACTGGTCTATTGAAAAAGCGAAGGCACTGCGAAATAACAATGTGTTGAGTGAACTGTCTAGAAATGATGTGCACTTATCTTTGGAGCCTCTATTAAAAGATGCAGTGTCTTCTCATATGGTAAGTGATGTAGATTTGGGTGTTCTCTTGAGTGGTGGCGTGGATTCTACGTTAGTTGTAGACTTGATGGCACAGTTCAGTAATGACATATCTGCACACAATGTTAGTTTTGGACAGTCATCGCTTGATGAGTCTGCCCATGCACGTCATGTTTCTGAGTTGCTAGACATTGAATATACTCATGATGACATACCAACGCATATGGCTGAGGATGTTGAAAAGATAATCTGCCATTTCGATGAGCCTTTTGCAGATGCATCAGCTATCGCAATGTATTATCTCAGTCAAAGTGCGAGTACCAGATACAAAGTATGTCTGTCGGGTGATGGTGGTGACGAGCTATTCGGTGGGTATAATTGGTATGCTGAATTATTAAAATTACAGACTGCAGATAAGCTTCTTCCACGCTGGACCCGAAATGTTTTGTCTACGTTTGCTCGTTCTGCATTTGACCCCTCCAAACGAGGTCGGATGTTGCTTGCTAACTTAGATCAAGGTTTTCCGGCTAGACATGAGAACTTGGTATCGGTTTTTCAACACGATTGGTTAAAGTCCCTACTTGATGTAGACGCTCTTGATTTGTTTACAAAAGATAGTGTAAGCACAACAGGGCATTACGGAAGAATTGCCGATATCCACGCATCAAGCCCTTTCAGCGACGACCCTATTATTAGAGCTCAATATGCAGATGTTAATTCATACCTGGTAGATGATGTGTTAGTGAAGGTAGATAGAATGAGTATGGCCCACGGCCTTGAAGTTAGGGTACCTCTATTAGACCATCATGTAGTAGAATCTGCGTTTTCCTTGCCAACACATTTAAAAATCAACGCATCTGAACGTAAGATTGCTATAAAAGAGCTTATAAAAACTAAATATGGAAGTATGTTTACTAACAGGAAGAAACAAGGCTTTTCAGTACCACTAAGAAGTTGGCTGAAAAATGACTTATTTCACTTGGTTGACGAATATTTGTTAACTGGTGCACGAACCACCCCAAGTGGCTATTTTTTGTCATCTGAGGTGAGGAATCTTTGGAATAGGTTCAACTACGGTAAAGGTCATGTGGACTTATCTAACAATATTTGGTTGTTGATTTGTTTTGAGGTATGGCATAAGAATTTGAGATCGAGCTATTGATGGCTATTATTTTGTGTAAAACGAAGGGGATTTCTACATGTGTGGAATAGCAGGTGTTGTTGGGTACGAAGCAGGAAATGCTTCTGAATCAACAGCTAGAACAATGATAGAAACCTTCGGTTACCGTGGTCCAGATGATAGTGGAACATGGAAAGCCCCAAATGATCCTGTTGCATTAGGGCACATGCGGCTTAGTATTATTGATACATCCCATGCTGGGCATCAACCGATGTTATCTTTTACCGACAGTAAAGAGCAGGTTGATGCTGATTATTCAATTGTCTTTAATGGAGAGATTTTCAACTATATTGAAGTTAGAGAAGAGCTAAAGTCTGAAGGTGTGGTCTTTAATACTGAGTCAGACACCGAGGTCATTCTTAAGGCGTACAAGTTCTACGGTAGGTCATGTTTAGATAAATTTAACGGGATGTTTGCAATTGCTATTTGGGATGTTGCAGCTAAAGAGCTATTTATCGCAAGAGACCGCCTAGGTATTAAACCTTTTTATTACTATCTTTCTGAATCCGGTGACTTTTATTTTGCTTCAGAGGTAAAAGCTATCCTAGCTGTTGTTGATAAAACGTGGGAAACGAAGCTGAGTTTGATAGACCAGTATATGAGTTTCGGTTATGTCCCTGGAGAAGATACACTTCACGATGGGGTTAAAAGGCTTTTGCCCGGTTATTCGGCGATTTACAGCAAGTCTGGGTTGGAAATAGAGCAGTATTGGGATATTACGTTTAACGATGGTTCGGAAGACAAGGGGCTATCCTATTATGCAAAGGAAACAGAAAAACTTATTAAAAGTGCAATAGATCTTCGACTTCGAAGCGATGTGCCACTTGGTATATTTCTTAGCGGGGGAATTGATTCAAGTGCAGTTGTTGCTTTGCTTAGTGAGAAAACTGATGCCCGCCTTAATACCTTTTCCGTAGGGTATGATTTCGGAGAACAGTTTGACGAGTCACATTACGCTAGATTAGTATCTAAAGAATTCAATACAAACCACCATGAAATAAAGGTCGATCCTAAAGAGTTCAAAGTATTTATTGACCATTATATAGATTTAATGGATGAACCTGTTACCGAGGCCGCAGCAATATCGCTTCACTATGTGTCACAGCTTGCAAAAGAAAACGTTACTGTAGTTCTTTCAGGTGAGGGTTCTGATGAGATATTTGGTGGTTATGACTTTTATCAATATATGACATTTATTGAGAAGATTCGAGCAGTTATTGGCGGCTCAATCGCCGATATTTTGGCTGTTGTTGGAAACAAAATCAGTAAAATATCCCCTAAGATAAGTAAATATTTAGTTTTAACCGGGCAAACTTTTGAACAGCGGTATCGTGGCATTTCATCTTATGGCGATACCTACAAAAAGATACTTTATAAACGTAATGTGAAAGAGGTATTGGCCAAGAAAAAAAATACTGGGGTCAGTGCCTATTTACAAATGTTGTTCAATAAAACCAAAGGGCTTGATGTTTTGTCTCGAATGCTATATTTCGACACTAAGACGTGGTTGGTTGACGATCTTCTTATCAAAGCCGATAGAATGAGTATGGCTTCATCGCTAGAGTTAAGGGTACCCTTTTTAGACTATCGACTTGTAGAGTTTGCAGCGACCATTCCTTCGCATTACAAGATAAACAAGGGCACCAGTAAGTTTATCCTAAAGCATATAATGAAAGATTATTTACCGGATGAAATAATTAATCGGAAAAAGATGGGGTTTCCAACGCCACTTAAAATGATGTTTCAAAACGAATTGTCAGAATATGCTCACGATGTCTTGTTGGCAAAAGATGCATGTATAGCTGAAATATTTGTCCGGTCGGCAATCGATAGCTTATTGAATGATCATTATCATGATAAAGCCGATAACCATAGGGTTCTTTGGCAACTTATTGTTTTAGAGCGATGGCTCAAGAAAAACAATGTTGTTATCTCTTTAGATGGGTGATTGTGATACATGAAAGTTTTCGTTCTTAGTTATCTTTATCCAAATTCAGAATTCCCAAATCATGGAGTTTTTGTACACAATAGGATAAAAGCAGTAGCCAAACATGTCGATATTATTGTTGTAAACCCGATACCTTGGTCGCCCATTTATCGGTTTTTTGATCGCTATCGCAGTTACAAAAACATTCCCCTGGAAGAAACTATTGAGGGTGTGAAGGTATATCACCCTCGATTCCTATCTATCCCTAAGATGCTTAAAGTGTTTGAGGTGTGGAGTTACAAGCGCTCAGTAACTAAGTTGTATGAAGAGAAATTGTCAGGAGAGAAATTTGACATTGTAGACCTTCACTGGACGTTCCCAGATTTGCCGACAGGTGCCTATTTGAAAAATAGACTAGGTGTGAAAATGCTTACTACTATTAGAGGTAATGAAGCATTGCACTTGGGAGAGAATAATTTTAGCGAGAAGTGTGTTAGTGAATATTTGAAGTATACGGATGGTGTTGTTGGCGTTAGTGAAGATTTAAAAGTATTAGCATCCCCTCATGCTATAAACAGTTCGCTTCAAACGGCAATACGAAATGGCGTTGATACTGAACGCTTTACCTTTATTGATAAGGGCGAGTGCCGAGAGAGGCTTAAAATTGCTACTTCTCAAAAGATTGTGTTTTCTGTAGGTTCGCTGATTCACCGGAAAGGTTTTGATCTAATTATTAACGCGTTACATGAAATGCGTAAGAAGCAGGAGTTTGGATCTACCGTTTTATATATCGGTGGGTCTGCGGGGCATGAAGGAGATTATCGATTAGAGCTTGATAAACTTATTGAATCGTTTGGATTAAAGGATAGCGTTGTTTTTGTTGGGCAAATTAGTAATTCAGATTTGGTTTTTTGGTATAACGCAGCCGACGTATTTTGTCTGGCTAGCAGGGGGGAGGGTAGCCCTAATGTACTAACAGAGGCTTTGGCTTGTGGTTGTCCTTCTGTTGTTACTGATGTTGGTGCAGCGAAAGAGGTGTTAGAATCAGAGCCAGGCCAAGGCGTTTGTGTTGCTGTTGACGACGCCTTATCCCTCCAGAAAGGGATTCAGCAGCTTCTTAGCGAATCCCATGACCGTAAGCTTCTCTCAAGTAATTTTCGTAAATATACCTGGGACTGGTGTGGGGAGAGGGTCGTTAGTGTATACAATCAGCTGTTAAAGGTTTAGATGTGAACTCCGCTGCTCTTTTGTCTTCTTATTTTGCCATAAGGCGTAAATTGAGTTATTGGAAGCAAACTGTGTCTCAAAATAAACCCGCTCCGAGACAGGCACTCAAAAATATTTGCCATGAGGTTGCTAACCTTATAGCAGTAGAGCAAACGGATTTAGAAAAAACTACAATAATACGTAATTGGGTAAATCAAAATAGCATTCATTTAGTTGATCAAGAACATGATAGTTATGCATTTGATCTGTCGAAAGTACTAGTAAAAGCATGGGATTACAGTGCGTCAGCCAGCCATCGACCACACCTATCCTGTGGTCCTAGGGCCTACCTGTTGAAGGCAGTTCTTGATAAATTGCAATATAGAACGCGAATAATCGATATTTTTGAAATAATTGATGGTAAACCTAGGTCCCATACACTAATTGAGTATTTTGACAGCACACTTGGTAAATGGATAATGCAGGATCCTGATTTTAATGTTTATTATATATCGACCCGAACAAAAGAGCCCCTTGGTGCTGGAGAGAGCCTTCTCATTGATTCCTCTGGCATGTGGTATGAATCATCTGGGTTTGAAGTTGAGAATCTGGTTAACTTGACAGAAACTATACGGGATTACTTCACCATTGTTGTTGTATATAGATATGGCTATGTTGGTGGTAGAGCCAAGATTCGTTTATCAGAGGTGGCGGAAACTTATGCTTTAGCTAGGGGGATGGTGCTTGACATATTTCATGCTTATCTTGATACGCGTTATACTAAGGGTTAATTGTTGTGCTGTGGGCTAGGACTGCTCGGCCGACGTTTTTTATTTTTTGTTTGCTTAAATAGGGTGACGAGTTGTCAATTACTGCTCTTTGTTACGTATTAATCTATTTTTACGGGTTGCTGAAGGCATTTACGACAAATCCTGTATATGGACTTTACACTTATCTGTTTGCATTCTATTTGCATGCCCCTGCTCGTTGGTGGGGGCGCTCACTTCCAGACTTAAGATGGTCATTTCTAGCAGCATTGGTTACCTTAATCGCCATTTTTTCATCACCCGCACACCAAAAGAAGGTCTGGTTTAGCTTCTTCGAAAATAAACTATTTGCATTTTTTGTTTTTTACTTAATTATCCAGTCTTTTTGGGCTCTCAATTTTGAGATACATAAAGAATATCTATTCTTAGGGATTAAATTTTTAATTTTGATATTTATTATTCAAAACTCAATGAAATCTGAAAAAGACATTATTGGTTTTGTTGTGTTGAATTTGTTGGGGGTTTGTTATTTTACTTATCTTGGTATGTTTGTTAAGACTGGGGGGCGCCTTGAGGGACTAGGTACTCCTGGGATGGAGAGCGCTAACCAGCTAGGCCAGCATATGGCTACGATATTGGTATTTTCGGCATTTTTGTTAATGACTGACCTAGGAAAGAAAAAGTTTTTGCTCATAGTTCCATTGGTGCTTGCGCTAAACGGAGTGTTATTAACCCAAAGCAGGGGGGTTATGATCGGTGTCTTGGTTGCTGGCTTTGCTTCGCTATTTGTTATACCGCCTAAAGCTAAAAAGCAGTTTGTTATTTATGCATGTTTAGCTATATTCGGGGGGAGTGCTCTGGTAGGTCCGCAGCTTATTGAGCGGTTTAGTAGCATTGCTCCTGATGAGTCAGGCGAGCAAGATAAGAGTGCTGAGTCCAGAATGGTTATCATAAACGCCCAGATGGATATGTTTTTTGAATCTCCTTTGTTGGGCTATGGCCATAGAGGGACATTGCTTTTAAGTAAAGAATTCATACCTGCGGAATACCATACAAAAACCAAAGGGGGAAGTTCAGCACGGGCATCTCACAATTTCCTTTTTGCACTTCTTGTTGACCATGGCTTGGTGGGTACAACCCTATACCTTCTTATTGTTTTTTCTTGTCTAGTTAAAATGTATAAAATATCAAAAACTACGAGGTACCATGAAGACTCCCTGGTATTGGTTCTTGTTCTAACAGGCATGGGGCTCTCTCTTATTTGCCTTATGGTAGCTGGCATGGGGTCAAACAACAAAAAATTGGAAATTGATATTTGGCTCTATGCGATGATACCAGTGATCTATGGTAAAATTATGGACGCTAGGCGTGAGAGAGAGAGTTTAGGCTCTGAGCATGAAGCGGATGCTCAAAAAGAGCATGTTTTGTAAATATCGTAACAATATAGACTGGGTTTACAGGGGGGGAAGTTGTGTGATTGTAGATGGAAAAACGCTTAAAGGCGGATCGGTAATTGATGCAGATGTGTGCATTATTGGCGGTGGCGTTGCAGGGATTGTTACTGCCAGAGAACTTTTGAAAAATGTCGGCAATATAGTCCTCATTGAGTCAGGAGGTGAAAATTACTCACCAGAATCACAGGAGTTATATTCACCAAGTAAGCCTCATAATTCACTATATCCTGACCCTTCACATACTCGATTACGTTTTCTTGGTGGTGCCAGTAATCATTGGGAAAATAATACATCTCCATTTGACCCCATTGATTTTGAGAAAAGGAATTGGATTAAAAATAGCGGTTGGCCAATTAGCTATGAGACATTAAAGCCATATTATCCTATGGCAGGCTCTTATTGCGGAGTTGGGGGGGATGGTTATGAAACAGGCTATTGGCAGAATAAACTAGATTTACCTGATATTACAACATCATCAACTGTTATAGGTACTGGTATCGCAAAAGCGGCAATACCTGCAACACGTTTTTTTCATGTATACGGAAAAGAGTTAGTCTCAGCGGACAATGTGCGCATTTTTACTAACTCTAACGTAGTTGATGTGGAATTTAATAGTGAAAGCAAGAAAGTAGATAAAGTCTTTTTTGAGAGTGCCCCAGGTGTTCGGAGTGAAGTTAGGGCACGAATTGTTCTTATGTGCTGCGGGGGTATTGAGAACGCAAGGCTACTTTTACATTTCAACAAGAAATACAGTAACAAACTAGGGAATGCAGGTGATAATGTAGGGCGCTATTTCATGGATCACCCTATGGTGAGAGGGGCACATTTCTACCCTCATGAGACTACAGAGCTTCCACTTTATGAAGGTGTTAAGTTAGCGGATAAAGTTGTCATTGGTTTCCTTAAATTGTCAGAGGAATCACTTCGAGCTAATAAAATAAATAATGTTCGCATGCCCCTTATCCCGGCAACGAACTATACGGTTTCCGATGGAATATCATCTCATCATATTATGATGGATTCTTTTCGTGATGGGGAGGTGCCTGATGATTTTGGCACCCACCTTCTTAATTTCATACAAGATATAGATATGGTTGGGGAGGCTATTTCCCGCAAGGTTTTTGATACTAAAATATTTGATCATGCTGATGAAAAGGGAGCTTACCAGATTGCAATGATGGTTGAGCAGTCACCTCACAGGGATAACCGTGTAACCCTTGGCGACGATGTGGATAGGTACGGTATCCAAAAAGTTAAAATTATTTGGGAAGTAAAAGAAGACGATAAAGACAGGCTTTGGAAAGCATTAGAAATTGTTGCTCAAGAAGTGGGGGCCAAAGGCCTCGGAAGAGTTCGATTATTAAAAGAGAGATCAGATAGAGTTTGGGGCGATCAAATGGGTTTTGGGCATCACCATATGGGAACCACAAGAATGGCAGCGAGTGAGGTTGAAGGCGTTGTTGATTCGAATTTGAAGGTGTTTGGTACAGAAAACTTCTATATGTCAGGTAGCTCAGTTTTTCCTACGGGTGGGCATGTTCCTCCTACATTAACGATTGTTGCGTTAAGCATTCGGTTGGCAAAACTTATTTCTGAGAGGCTCGAACATGATCAATAAATACCGTCGAAAGATGATCTTTGCGTCCACTTTGATTTCTTTTTCAGGTGTTACTTTTGGTAAGGGTCTCCCTTTTTACCCTTTGAAAACGAAGGTCAATCCTAATCAAGAGTTTTCGGAAGTCTATGCTGTGTGGATTAGCGTGATGGGAGAGGAGCCGGCGGCATACCTGATGAAAAAGGGAATTCATGACCTTGATAACAAGCGATTGTTAAAGGAAATGTCGGTAAAGGATTTCGAGTCCGGAGCTACGTTATCAGTAAATGGTTTTGTCTTAAGCTATACTGAGGCGGCAGCGGCAGCCTGTATAGGTTCGGCATATATCAATAGTGGGCCTTTTGGGTCCAGATTAGTTTAGGTTAATTAGTCGGAACTATTTTATGGCAGTCCCTTCCTTAATTACAAAAATTGTTAGAAAACTGACTGAAAATGAATTCGTTGAGTTAGTTGCTAATAAAGATTTTAAATTCGATGTTGAGCGAGTTCATAAGCGACGGTTATCGGATGTATATCTTGTCAGCATTTCCTTTTCGGGCGGCGCTACCAAGCGAGTTTGTATCAAAGTCGTTAAATGCGACAGAGAAAACGATAGCCTGTTCGATGTAAATAAGAAAAAGTTGATTCATGAATATGAAAGTCACTTGCTTTCTTATAACGATTTCGATCATTCCAGTCAATTTTGTGTTGTGAAGCCATTGGCCGTTTATCCTGACGATTTAGTTTTTGTCAGCGAAGCATTTGATGATTCAACAACATTGGAGGATATGATAACTAAGGCTTTATTTTTTGGGGGGTCTGATAGTGTTGGCGAGTTAGAAACGCTTATGTATTCCTGTGGCGTTCTGTTAAATAAATACCATAGTATAAATGTAAAAAATATAGGGGACCTTCAGGGTACGCTCGATACACTAAAAGAGTATATTTTAGTTAGAATAGATCTTATTTATGCATTTTTTAATAAAAAGCAAAAAGGCTATTCTTTGTCGAGAGGGCTTGGATTCTATCAGCAGCAGTTTTCTAAAGTTAAAGTTGACCCTGATGCAGGAGAGGGGGAGCTTGTCATTATTCATGGTGACTTTACGCCTGCCAATGTTCTTTATGATGGTAATACATTGGCTTTGATAGATTTTTCAGAGTCGGCCGAAGCACTGAGGTATGTGGATGTTGGGGGGTTTGTTAATTATCTAGACATGCTGCCGTTAAATAAACCGTTTTTTTCTTCGCGTAAAGTTGCCAGTCTTAAAGCTGCATTTATTGAAGGCTACTGCGCGGGGAGCAATATCAATCATCTGTTGGTGGAATTTTACCAATTTAGGTATTTTTCTACCAATATGTTAACTCAGATTTACGAAATGGAAGGAAGTCGTCTTAAGCGGTTGGTGTTGCATCGGCGCATTCGCCGTTATATGGAAATGTTGGAAGGAAAGGATTTTTGGCAGAAATAAAAACAAAGGCGGAATAGAAATTTATCTAAACCGCCTTGATATCATGGGTTGTCACTTGCCTACTTGGCAGTAGCCATACTAACTTTTAGCCCTGCTGGAGCTTTTGGTTTGGAATCTCCGCTACCGCCTACGAGATAATCTACACGCTTTAATTCTTTTGGATGATCTGCGTAAAGATCCTTTATAGCAAAGTAAATTGTTTTAGACTCATCTAACCCTGCAATTGTAAAGTTAGCTCTGTAGTGGTTGTCATGGTGACCAACGTTATCAAGCCCCCAGCCGCCAGCCGGAGTGCCAGGTAATAATTGAGCGTTGTCATAATCAGCCGTGGTGTTAATGGGGTTGCTGGAATATTTGACTTCATATGTCTCGTTGTGTATGTCGTACAGGCTAAATGAACTCCAGTCGATGTCGAACTCTCCGGCCCCCCGGTAGGTTATTGCAACACTGTTGATGCTGTATTCGTTTTCAGTTCGAGTCTCGTCATAAAACTCAACTTCATCAACATACATAGTGTAAGGGCCTGGCCAATTTGATTGAAATGCCGAGTACCGCATTTGCAAGTATAGTCTTGATAGACCATCAAAATAATTAAAACCAGAGGGAGAGGTAGGGTTTTCCTCTGGTGGAACCTTAGAACTTACTTCATGTTGGGGATGTGTGTCCATGTACATCTTTGTCCAGTAGTTTTCATTGGTACCTCTTAGTTCATAATAGTGATACCAATGATTACCTACGTTTGATGTGGTATGCGCCGTTGCTGGATCTTTGGAATAGGTGCCAATATGGAATGTGTGCTCGTTTCCTTCGCCAGCTGAAGGTATTGTTACATATAGGACCATTCTATTTTGGCCAACGGGAGCACTTAGTGTTGTGTAGCGATCTTCATCGTACGCAAAGTATATTTTGAAAAGTCCATCATCACCATATTCTGTAACATCAATTTTTGCTGCCGCCCCTTTGGCCCCAGCGTTAGGGGCTAGGCTTATTTCTTGTACAGCATGGCCTCCTGCTAGAGTGGTCCAAATTGTAGACGCCGTGTGCTCCAGCCTTTTGTCCACCGAGTTGTGCTGCCAGTCCGTATCGTAATCAGCAAAGGGCTCCGCTGTTGCGAAACCGCTGAATATCGATATGTAAAGCGCTCCCAACATTGGAGGTAAGAAACGGATGTTCTGGTTTTTCTCTCTTCTAGCAACTTTCATTTGTGACTCCTCGCTGAATACATGCACAGGGCGAATTTTACTCAGCTATTCAACTGATAGATTCCAACATAAAATAGCAATGCTATTCTTTGCTAGTTCTAAGTAATCATCAGCTTGTTTCCAAGCTAATCCCTGTAATCTAAATATCTTTAGGTCTTTCGATTAATGTATAGGATTGTTTTATTCTAGCGTATTACTGGTTTATATGCTGCACCAGTCCCTACAAACCGCGACTCTGTTAACAATAATCTGATCTAACTAATCTACATTTCGTTCTTAGTTGCTCAGGCAGAATAGATGGCTCATACATAACTGATCGATTTAATAATTAGTATAAACTAAGGGTTAATTGATATGAAAAAATACGTCACAAATTGAACAGAAAACATCTAAATATGTAGGCGTTTTTTTGACATTAACGGGTGATATTCGTTAAAACTGAATGAATATAAACATTTTTTGACATTAAATTTATTTTACTGGCATTCCTTAAACTCATTCATACAATAGGCTACTTAAATCGCTGGTACTGAGTACAGCCACGTTTGATGGACGCTCTGCCTGTTTTGGATCATTATTTATGGTCGTTGAATTTGAATGGAAATTTTCAGGTGTCAAAAGAGGAAAAAAATCTTAAAAAAGCAATTGCTGTAGGAGCCATATGGGTGACTCTTTTGAGGTTAGCCTATCGTTTTATTGGTTTAATAAGTACAGTGATTTTAGCTAGATTATTAGCTCCAGAGGACTTCGGAGTTGCGGCAATAGCGATGTCAATATTTGCTCTAATTAATGCCTTCTCTAAATTTGGTTTTGAAACAGTCATAGTTCAACATAAAAACCCATCGGCGGATCATTATAACACTGCATGGACCTTCAATATGTTGTTTGGTGTACTTGCAGCCGTTCTGTTAGCGCTCTTTTCTTCATTTATTGGTGATTTTTACAAAAACCCAGATATTGCCTACGTTGCTGTAGTTATATCTCTGCTTTTTCTTCTTAATGGAGTAAAAAATACCGGCATTGTTGATTTCCAGAAGAATATGACTTTTGACAAAGAGTTTAAATTGCACATAATTCCTAAGTTTATTAGTTTTTTTGTGACTATCGGGTTGGCAATCTACTTTAAGAACTTTTGGGCTTTAGTCGTTGGAAATGTTGTTTTAAAGGCTCTGGAGGTTGCAAACTCCTTTATTATGCATTCTTTTAGGCCCACCTTTAGCTTTAAGAGAGGCAAGGAGTTATTTGGGTTTTCTAAATGGCTAATGGCCAATAACATGCTGACTTTTTTAAACACTAAGTCACCGGAGCTTATACTTGGAAAGATAATAAGTCCTCACGCAGCAGCAATTTTTAACTTATCCGCAGAAATTGGCAAAATGGCAACTTCTGAGATTATTGCCAATCTTAATAGAGCTATTTATCCAGGTTATGCGAAAGTTGCTAGTGACTTGCTCAAATTACAGAAGCTTTATAAAGATTCAATACGAGCTATTTCGCTTATTGTTATGCCGTTAGGGGTTGGTGTAGCGCTTGTGTCCCCTTATATTGTACCTATCATGCTGGGCGATCAGTGGGCGGAGGCGATTGAACCTGTCACTTATTTGGCGTTAGGAGGCGCGATAAATGCATTGAAATCCAATTCTAATTATGTGTATTTTTCACTTGGGAAGCCTCGGATTGCTACAGCTGAGTTGCTTGTCCGGGCTGTAGTATTCATCGGGGCTATTGTTTATTTTGTTAATGAAAGTGGCGTTGTTGGAGCTGCACAAAGCTTTTTGATGACATCTATTATTATGTTTTTCGTGTCTAATGCCGTTTTAAGGGTAGTCTTAAAAATCCCTTTGCGTGAACAAATAGGGCTTTATATAAAGCCCCTAATTTCAACATTGATAATGGCTGCTACTGTGAGTTTGGTTATTGATACTTTCACATTTGATAGTGTTGTTTTGGACTTAGTGCTTGCGGTTTTATCTGGCGCTACAAGTTATATCATGTCGGTAGGGGTTGTTTGGTTGATAACGGGCAAAAAGGATGGGCTTGAAAAAAGTGCCCTCAATATATTGAGGGCCAAACTAAAGAGAGTCTAAGAGTCGCTATATTGCTAATTTTCTAGCGTAAAATGCCTCTGCGTAACTTTCAGGGGCGTTTGACTCAATTCCCCTTAGTCGCATAATGGCCTCGAATGTCTCTTGAGTGAACCATTGCTTGTTAGCTTGACTTGGGAAGTGCTTAAGGAGGGTTTCTATTTTTAAGTTTTTATTCTTTTTGCTGACATTAATAAAAAAGTTGGGATTGCTAATGTCCCCGTCATATTTTGGGATTTCATACTCGAAAATAAGGTGGTTTCGAAAGGTATTCCAGGTCAGATCAGATATTGTTCTGTGGTCTTGGTGTCGGTCATTTCTATAGTGCGTCAGTATTAAGTTTGGTTCAAAGTCATTTTTAATGGTTTCAAAATAGTCTTTTATGTCTGCTCCTATGTACGGAAAGTAACCATTTCTGAAATCCTTTATGATTATTTTTGTGTTTTTAACACCGGATAGAAAGCTTTCAGCACTTTGTAGTGCCTCAATTTTGCGAATGTCATTGGAGCTAAAAACTACCCAATGTATGGATTCGATATTGTAGTTCTCGATTAAGCTTAGGATTGAGCCACCACAGCCTATTTCAATATCATCGCAATGTGCGCCAAGTGCCAGTATTTTAAGGGGATGTCCATCGCCCAACAGTGTTTTCATGCTTATCATATATAGCCTTAATTAGTGGTCAATGGTGGTTTGTCAGTATATGTGACAGCGATATTAATAAATATTACAATAAAATCAACTATGAACATAGATATCGACCATTAAGGAGCCTCTTGGTTATGTAAGTGGTTTTCCTGAGGTGTTGATATACAAGTAGTTTTGTGAATTTTCACGGAATATTAACTGCCGAATAGGCCTTTTCACTGAGGTCAGGTGGTGATAAATGTGGTAAAGTCCGGCTCTAAATTTATTTGGGCTTTCAGGCGGATGTCGCCCCATATTTTATTAGCAAGCTATAATAAATAGTGGAGCTACAGTTAGATTAAATACTGAGCTAACTGAGATTCAAAAGGAAAAAATCCATGAGTAATTCTGTCGTGATACCGCGTGTTGGAATAGGCATGCCGGTATATAACGGTGAGCGATACCTAGAGGAAACCCTTACGGCAACCTTGGCTCAAACGTACGAGGATTTTGAGTTAATTATTGCCGATAACGCGTCTACAGACAAAACAGAGCAAATCTGTAAAGACTTTGCATCACAAGACTCCCGGATTCGGTACATTCGTAACCCAATCAATCTTGGCGCTTCAAAAAACTATACAGTTTGTTTTGAGCCCAGTAAAAGCGAATATTTCCGATGGGCTAATGCAGATGATCTGCCCGCGCCAGACCTAATTGAAAAATGTATTAGTGTTCTAGATGAGCACCCTGATACTGTTCTTGCGTATGGTAAGACAAAAATAATTGATGAAAATGGAAAGTTGCTGGATCATTATGACGATAATCTAGACTTACAACATCAGCAGGCTGCTGCACGTTTTGTTCAGTGCCTAGATAATATTGGGTTAAGTAATATCCTATATGGGCTAGTCAGGAGGGATAGCTTGGCGCATACCGCATTAATGGGGAATTATATCGCATCAGATATCAACCTTATTGCGGAGCTCACTCTTTATGGAAAATATCGTGAGATACCTGACTATCTTTTTTCAAGAAGAATGCACCCCGATTGTAGTAGCTGGGACAGGGCAGATGAAGAGAGGCAAAAGAATTTCTGGGATCCGTCGAAACAAAAGCTTTTGATGCAGACATGGCGAACAATGTTTGAGTACTTTAAGGCAGTTTATCGTGCCCCGATTTCTGCGTCTGATAAGCAAAAGCTGACCTATTATTTGTGCAAAAAAATGTATAGGCGCAAAGGCAAGATGATGCAGGATTTGCATCACATGGTTAAATATAAATTAAATAAAACACAATAAGGCTGGAGGAATTATGAGAGTTCTTGTAACTGGGCATAGAGGGTTTATTGGAACGGTAATGGTTCCGATGTTGCTAAAAGAAGGGTTTGACGTAGTTGGCTTAGATACTGACCTATATCGATACTGTACTTATGGTGATGAGGCGGTCCAAATTCCGTCAATTATCAAGGATGTTCGTGATGTTGAAAAAGAAGACTTGGAAGGTTTTGATGCAATAATCCATCTAGCCGCTCTTTCCAATGACCCATTAGGTAACATTAATCCAGATCTTACATTCGATATAAATTATCGGGCATCTGTACGTCTAGCCGAAATCGCAAAAGAAGTTGGTGTGGGTCGTTTCTTGTTTGCGTCCTCTTGCAGTATGTACGGTAAAGCTGGGGAAGACGATATTTTAGATGAAACTGCAGACTTTAATCCAGTGACTCCTTATGCTGAATCAAAAGTACTTGTAGAGCGCGATGTGCGTGCAATGGCTTCTGACACCTTTAGCCCTGTTTTTCTTCGTAATGCTACAGCTTATGGTGTATCTCCTAGAATACGCTTTGATCTTGTTATCAATAATTTGGTGGCATGGGCGCATACAACGGGTGAGATTTTTATGAAAAGTGATGGTACGCCATGGCGACCGTTAGTTCATATCGAAGACATAACTCAAGCAAACATTTGCGCACTAAAAGCTCCTAGAGACGTCATTCATAATTTGGCTGTTAATGTCGGTGATAACGGACAAAACTATCAAATGCGTGATTTGGCTCAATTTGTAATGGATACAGTGCCAGATTGTAAGATTGGTTACGCTGATGATGCGGGTCCAGACACTCGTTGTTATCGAGTAAACTTTGATAAAATCCATGCTACTTTCCCAGAGTTCAAAACCAAGTGGACTGCAAAGATGGGTGTTGAGGAATGCTATCAGTCTTATCTTAAGTATGGGCTTCAAAAGGGCGAGTATGAAGGTATTAAATACAAGCGAATTGCTCACATAGAAAATCTTATCGCAGAAGGTAAGCTGGATACAAACTTGCGGTGGCAGCTCTAGGTTGTTTGTGTGACTCACTGAGTCAAATGGTTTTACCTTATAGCCTGTTGCTGTAGTGGCAACGGGCTGTTTATTATAAAAATATAGAGATAAAACAATGAAATTTACCGAAGCTCCAATTAAGGGTGCCTATATTATCGATGTTAATCGAATTGGAGATGATAGGGGGTATTTTGGAAGGTTGTGGTGCCAGAAAGAGTTTAAAGATCACGGGCTTATTGGCAATATTAGTCAGTCTAATATTGGAGTGAGTAAGTCAGCAGGAACGTTAAGAGGGCTGCACTATCAGGTTGCACCTCATCAGGAAGTCAAAATTGTTCGATGCTCTCGTGGAGCGATGTTTGATGTTATTCTTGATTTGAGACCCGAATCACCAACCTATAAACAATGGTTTGGTATGGAGCTTAATGAAGAAAATGCGACGATGCTTTATGTGCCAGAAGGCTGCGCAACGGGCTACCTAACGTTAAAAGACAATACAGAAATGTATTATCATGCAACAGAGTTTTATCACCCCGAGTCAGCCACAGGTGTGCGTCATGATGACCCTGCTTTTGGTATTGAATGGCCTGGTGAGATTACAACAATGTCAGAAAATGATGTTTCTTGGCCGGATTATCAGGGTTAGTATTTCATTTTATACTTCGTAAATTAAATGCTCTCAACTAGAGTAGATATTAAAAACATTAACAGCGAGTCTCTATAAGGAGATGGTTTACTATGATTATTGTAGATACAGAAATAGCAAAACGAATTGCGGAAGATAGACCTATTCGTGTTGGAATGATCGGTGCAGGGTATAGTGCAAAGCATATAGCGTCTCAAATCATTAGTTCTTTTCCTGGGATGCATTTAGTGGCAATAGCCAATAGAACAGTATCCAATGCGGTCAATGTTTTTAATCTTGCCGGAGTTGATAATGTTAAGGAAGTAAAGTCTAGTAATGCATTAGAGGATGTTATTAAAGCGCGAGGTTATGCAGTAACCGATAGCGCTGAGGTCCTATTTCAGTCAGAAAGCATAGATGCCATTATTGAAACCACAGGTGAGGTCGAGTATGGCGCTTGGGCTGCATTTAATTCAATTAAAGCAGGTAAGCACACGGTTGTGCTCAATTGTGAAATGGATGCTACCGTAGGCCCAATTCTGAAAACTTATGCTGACAAGCAGGGTGTTATTTATACGAATACTGATGGTGATGAGCCCGGCGTGGCTAGAAACTTAAGTAGGCATGTTACCACTATGGGGCTGGAAGTTGTTGGGGCCGGTAACCTGAAAGGTTTTTATGATGTGCATCGCACACCAGAAACACAACGTGAATTTGCCGAAGCAAACAATCAAAAACCACATATGATGACCTCGTTTGTTGATGGAACCAAGCTCTCTATGGAGCTTGCATGCTTGGCCAATGCTTCAGGGTTTGGTGTTGGAAAAAGGGGAATGCATGGGCCTGCCTGTGATGATGTGCGCACCTGTTTAGAGCACTTTCCAAAGGATGCATTTACACCAGGAAAAGGTATCGTTGATTTCTTGTTAGGTGCGTCTCCTTACACGGGTGCATTTGTTGTTGGGCACACTGAGCAACCAATGAAGCAAGAGTATTTAAAATACCTTAAGATGGGAGAGGGCCCGTTTTACGTGTTCTATACTCCGTTCCATTTACCTCAGTTAGAAATCCCAATTACAGTATCTCGAGCAGTGTTGTGTGGTGATGCTGCAGTAACCCCTTTTGGTAAGCCTTACGCAGATGCCATTACTGTTGCAAAAAGAAACCTAAAAGCTGGGGAAACTCTTGATGGAATCGGAGGCTTTACGGCTTATACCTTGATCGATAATTACGATACATGTCGCAAAGAGAATTTATTGCCTATGGGGCTGTCTGGTGATTGTGTTTTGACTCGAGATGTGGCGATCGATACACCGATTACTTATGACGATGTAAAACTCCCTGAGGGGCGCATTATTGATAAGTTACGTGCAGAAACTAACGAAGTTTTTCCTGTATAACTCATTAATTCTAACAATGTAGCCAAGTGGAATCTCTACTTGGCTGAGGTGATATTATGAAGGTAGTGATTTTTTGTGGTGGTTTAGGTATGCGGCTAAGAGAATATTCAGAGAATATTCCTAAGCCAATGGTTCCAATTGGCAATCGCCCCTTGGTTTGGCAATTAATGAAGTATTATGCGCATTTTGGTCATAAGGAATTTATCTTGTGTTTGGGACATAACGCTCATGTCGTTAAAGACTACTTTATTAACTATGATGAGTGCGTAACTAATGATTTTGTGCTTGAAGGAAACGATGCGCCTAAATTATTAAAAACTGATATAGCGGATTGGAAGATTACCTTTGCTGATACCGGGCTAAACGCAAATATCGGCGAGCGCCTTAAGGCGGTTGAAAAGTATCTTGAAGACGACGAAATGTTTCTTGCAAACTATGCTGATGGACTTTCTGACTTGCCTCTTCCAGAGATGGTAGATTTCTTTAAGGCAAGCGATAAAACCGCTTGTTTGTTATGTGTTCAGCCTAATCAAACGTTCCATTATTTGCATCTAAATGATAATGAGACTGCCGTTACTTCAATTCAAGATACTACGGATACAGGGCTTCTTACTAATGGCGGTTATTTTATCTTTAAGCGCGAAATTTTTGATTACATGCGAGAGGGAGAGGAACTGGTTCACGAACCGTTCAGTCGTTTAATCGAAGATAATCAACTTGCAGCCTATAAATTTGATGGCTTTTGGAGTTGTATGGACACGTTTAAGGACAAGCAAAAGTTCGATGAGCTTCATGCTAAAGGGGAGTCACCCTGGCAGGTATGGAAAGAGAAGAAGTAAATGTAGTGCGGTGTAGGAATACCACCCCTCTTAACTTTTTGAGCTTTGAGAGGGGTTAAAATTGAAAGTAAATGAAAGCTTGAACTTCTGTGCGCATAAACGCTAGTGCTATTGCGAAGATGACAGCGGATAAGCACGCTAGCACTAGAGGGTTTTGCTTGTTAAGTATTTCTATTCGTCGAGATGGTTTCACTAAAGTGTCGATGAATAATGGCGCTAGCAATAGTGCCCACGGGATGATAGTTGGAATTCCAGTACTCTCATTAAATGGAGAGAAGGCATTTAGTATCACCCACACATCCGTGAAATTCTCTGATCGAAATGGAATCCAGCATAGCAGAACAAAAAACTGGGTGAGAAACCAATAGACAGAAAGGGTTAGCCAGAAGTTGGGAAGTTTTTTGCCTATATGGGCGCTCCAAAAATGATTTATAGTGAGCGCTATTCCGTGTAACGTCCCCCACAAAATGAATGCCCAGCTAGCGCCATGCCAAAGCCCACCCAGAATCATCGTAATAAATAGATTTCTGTAGCGCATCAGTTCACCACCTCTATTTCCGCCAACAGCTATGTAAAGGTAATCTTTTAGCCAGCTCGAAAGTGACATGTGCCATCTACGCCAGAAATCTACTATTGAAAACGATGCGTAAGGGTAATTAAAGTTGTCACATAAGGTGTAGCCGAACAGATAGGCAATACCAATGGCCATTGTGGAATAGCCAGCAAAATCAAAATATATTTGGGCATAGAATCCGATTGTTCCGGCAATGACAACGGTACTGTCGTACTTCTCTGGGCTTAAAAATATGAGGTCGACGAATGGTGCAATGTTGTCTGATATAACTGCTTTATATAAAAATCCGAGAACAAATAGCGCAATCCCTTTGGTTATGAGATTGATTTGAAATGTTCTGGATTTGTCTAGCTGAGGGATAAAGTCAACGGCGCGTACAATTGGCCCGGCAACCAATTGAGGGAAAAATGCTATGTAGAGGGAAACGGCTAAAAGATTTGTATCGTTTGCTATATGTTTGCGGTTGGTGTCGACAATAAATGAAATAGCCTGGAAGGTGAAAAAAGAAATGCCTACGGGTAGTATGATTGAAAGTGTTGTTGTGCTCGTTTCTATTCCAAGTGTTATTAATAAAGACTCAAAGCTGCCAATAAAAAAGTTAAAATATTTAAATACGGCGAGTTGGCCTAGTAATAGTATGATGCTTGATGTAAGAATTTTACCTTTGAATTCAGGGTATTTATCACTTAAACGGGGAGTTGCCCAGGCGACTAGTATTACAAGGATTAAAAGTGACAAAAACCTCCAGTCCCAGTAACCATAGAAAAAGAATGAGGCGGCAAGTAAGAATAGTTGTCTTAGTTGGTTGCTTTTTAATGTCCAGTAAATAGCTAGGCAGGCTACGAGAAAAACTGGAAATATTGCTTGGGTGAATATCATTTAAGAACGTTCCGTGAAATTAGAGATGTAGCGAGCCAAGAGGTAGATATTTTCGCACCTTCTTGCAATAGGTGGTCACCGCTATCATACCAAAACTTATTATCCTCCAGCTTTTTGATTGTGGCCGCTAGGGTGGGGTCGTTTAAGCATGAAACGTCGCTGGATTTGCAGATAGCGTAAAAGTACGTCAAAGCAGCGTTGTGTAATGTTGGTGTAATAAAATTAATAACTGCGTCATATACAGGTTTGTTATTTGGCTGATAGGTATATTTGAAGACCCAATTCGGTATTTTTATGATCTCATTTGGTGTATTTGATGTGAGATCTAAAGCGTGCTGTACTTGATTTTTTGAAACAGGAGTGTGTTCAATAGGTTCAAAGAGAGGGGTGTAGCCATTGTATATGTCGCCGTTAAAACTAAATCGATCGACAAGCCCGATATGGGAGATATTCATAATGGAAGACCGTATTACACCGATAATGTGTGACGGGGTTGTTTTGTGCTTTTCATTATTTATATCAACACTTAGGCCTGTGATAATAGCGTTTATGGAGTTATATAGATCCATGTAAGCAATTGTTCGTTGATCTGGATGTTTTTTGAGTTGTGCTAGTGGTACATTGTCGTAGTACTGAAAAGCTTCTCTTAAAAAAATCACATTGGCTTTACGAGATAGCTTTGTTGTTAGTGTTTTTTCCGCGTATTCAAGGATGTTGTTTCGTTCAAAGTGATTGGCACCAGGTAGGCAGATTTGGGTCACCAGGCTTTTGTATTGCTTATCTTTCAAGGCATTTTGTAGCTGCTCTGGGTCAATCCCTCTGTTGCAAAGGCTGCCCCCGCTTATCAGAATAAAGTTTTTGTATTGGGTAGATGTATTGAATTTTTCGATCTGAAGGTCGATGTTGTTGTATAAACCTGAAATTCGAGGCTCTATACTTATTTTTTGTTGGTCGGGTACAGCAATTTTTACCAGTACCAGGCCGAGGATAAAAAATGCGGTTGGATAAATAATAAAGCTAAAGCGGTGTGTTGATGAAACTTTGGGCAGTGGCAGAAGGTATAATACAAACAAAAAGGATGCGGCAATGGCTATAATGGTTGCTTTATCCGACATTAGGTGTTCCTTCTACTTAGGTGTTTAGTCAGCGCTGATTTTAACAGGGAGGTATGGCCTCATCAACTACAACTACATGTAGAATTCACCTCGTCAAAATTTATTCGTTTTGTCTGTTCTCGTAAAGTAGTACTTGGTCGTGGGTCCAGCCAATTGAAATGATGTCCTTGTCTCCGTCACTGTCAATATCTACTGTAATGGCCCCGTTATGGTGTTCATCTCCTTGGTAAATAAGATGTCTCACCCATGTAGTGGCATTACCGTTTGTGTTTTCAAACCAAATAAGCTTGGCTTGACTGGGGTTTTTTATATTGTGCTCACCAATGATAATGTCAGTGTCGCCATCACTGTCCATGTCGGTAACACTTAAGCTCATCGGGCCAGTAACGGATCCAATAACATTTTCTACCCACAGCCCCCTCTCGGTTTGTTGGTACCAAGCGACTAATCCTGTCTTGTTTGTTGCCTCATATCCGACAACTGCATCGAGAAGGCTGTCACCATTCATATCTATGAGAAGACTTCTATCTGGTTTTTCTTTAGTGCTATGTAATGTGTGTGCTGCCCAAGACCCTTGAGTGTTCTCAAGCCATTGCGTGCCCAGTAACAAGTCGTCGTCACCATCGTTGTCAATATCTCCGGATGTGATTTGTTCGTCCTGGGAAGTTGCTGAAATTGTCTTCCAAGTCCATTGATGCTTCGTTGGCCGTGAAGGTATCGTAAAGAGTTGAATACCTTGATTAGCTTGATGCCATGAAAGTGCTACGTTTGATGAGTGATTAAGCGAGAGTAGGGTGGAGCCTTGTAGTAGGTCTCCTTTAGCAGGATCGATGTTGTTAAAAATTTTGAAATTCCCAGAGCCATCATTCTGGCCCCAGACAAATTCTTCTCCATTGACATGATAATTATGTTTTTCTATGTTGAGTCGATTTTTTATACGGGTTAAAAGGCTTGGGCGGGAGCTTATGTTTTCCCAGCGGGACGCCAGAATATCTAGGTCTCCGTCATTATCATAATCGGAAATATTGGCAATGTTGTTTGCGTGTTTGCCAATGGTGTTTCGAATCCAACTTTTTGAAAGAATACCTGGGTTTTTATACCACCAGCCCCCTGTTACGATATCAGTGAGGTTGTCACCATCGATATCCCTGGGAACAATAAATATGGATTTCCAAGGTTTTTTATTGTCGATCACATGCCGGGTCCATTTGTTCTGTTTTATGTCGCTCGTTTGATTTTTCCATAAATGGACGGGGTATTCGCCTAGATGGTTTTTAAATTCCCAATTTGTGCCAAAGAAATCCATGTCTAAATCACCATCGATATCGCCAGATTGGAGATTGTGAGAGCCTAAAGTAGAAATTACTAGTTTTTGCCAAGCTGGCGTTGCGTCGGGTTTGTTAAGGTAAATTTTAATTTCGTCCGGGTTTGTACTTTGGTTCATTTCTGAGGTTAAAATGTCGACGTTGCCATCTTTGTCATAATCACGGGCTTGGATAGCGTGGTGCATGGCTTCTACATGGGAGTCAATCACGTTCTCTGTCCATAATTTGGTTGGGTTTTCTGGAGCTAAAAACCATGAGATACGGTAATGCTGGCCTTCTTGCTCTGACGGAGTCAATATAATATCGTTTCGCCTATCATTGTTAATGTCCGCCACGCTAATGCTGACATGCTGCCATGTCCAGGAGTCGGTGTACCGGTAGTGGAGCCATGGATCAGTTTTGGATTGCCCAGGGTTTTTAAGCCACATTTGATCAACAATGATGTCGGGGTATGCATCATTGTTGATCTTGTTAACAGCCAGGCCTTCTCCGTGATTTATTTTGATGGAGGTCCTTTTCCACTTTTTTTCGGAGTTTAGTGAGCTGAGGTCCTGATAATATAAATTTATGGAATTCCCATCATTGTGTCCAAATAAACTCTGATTTCGAGTGACTAAGTCCAAGTCCCCATCTAAATCTAAGTCGCTAATAATCACATCATGGTACTTATTTGTATCTATGAGCTGAGCTTTCCACTGTTTTAAGTGGTGATTGTTTGCTGGATTTTCAAACCAGACTAACCCGCTGTCGGTAGTTGCAACAATGTCGTTGTGTCCATCATTGTTTAGGTCTCCAATATTTATACTGGTTCTAATCTTATATTTGTTTGAAATCAGGTGCTTTTTCCAGCTAGGGGATTGATACCAAACTAGATCACCCTTAATGCTTTTGTTATCCCACAATCCAAGCTTGCGTAATATTTTTTGTGCAATAGTTGGAGTATTTGTTTTGTGGCCTCCTACTATTAGATCCGTAAGGCCATCATTGTCCAGGTCCCCCATTGCCTTCCCCCATGGTGACCTAGGACCATTTTGATCTACAACTACATGTTCAAAGCTGAGCTCTGAAAGCGTGGGTGCAGCAAAAAGGCTAGATGACATTGCAAGCAGTAGAATGAGATATTTACTAAGTTGTTTCATTTGTTAGTACGTATTGTTAGCGTGAATTTACGAGTGGTGCTCAGATTACGGCGGATGCTATCGTATTACGGGCGGTGATTATATAGTGGGTGGAAAATTATGGTTGGGAATTATGTTTCGCCAGTCATTGTTAATACTGGTAGAATTAGCTCAATTCAAGGTGGCCGTGGTGACCTTTAGGTGATAGTTGTAATTACAGGGTAGGGATTTATGAAGATTGGTGTATTTGGACATTACGGTAATCAAAATTTAGGTGATGAAGCTATTACTACTGCGACGATACAGAATATTCAGCGTCACTTCCCTGATGCAGAAATCGTAGGGCTTTCCGTAAAACCAGATGATACAGCTGAGCGTTATGGTATCGATACTTATCCTATTCGTAATATCAAGCGATCTGCGCCAAGCTCTATTACGCAGCCAGCAATACAGAAGGAAGCTGCGCCAGTTAGTATTAGTAATGGTGATTCTCCAGGGCTTAAAAATCAACTGAAAAGGTTACCCGTGATAGGTCATGCAATTAGCATTGCTGGGCGTACACTTGGCTTAATGAAAAAGTGGCGTCAAGAGTTTGGATTCTTGGCAAACTCAAAACGTTACTTAAAGGACATTGATCTTATTATTGTTGCGGGGTCAAATCAGTTTCTAGACAATTTTGGGGGGACTTGGGGGTTCCCTTATACGTTATTAAAATGGAGTATCCTTTGTAAACTGACCAACACAAGGATTGCGTTTACGTCGATCGGTGCTGGGCCTCTCGAAGCGCCTTTAAGTAAATTTTTAGTGAGGGTGGCTTTGTTATTCGCGGACTATTTATCGTATCGCGATATCGCATCAAAAAAGCTAGTTGAAGATACTATCTTTCCAATTGACGGTAAGGTTTATCCTGATCTTGCGCATAGCTTATCGTTTGTAAAAGAGGAGGGTGTGTCGGGTGATATTGCGCCCTCAAATAAGACTATTGTTGCCATAAATCCAATGCCTATCTATGACAGTCGTTATTGGTGTGAACATGATGATGGTAGGTACAAGGCTTATGTCGGGAAAATGTCTAATTTTTGTGAGTTACTCATTGATGAAGGTTATCAAGTTCAATTTTTCAGTACTCAGCCGACAGACGAAAATGTAATTACTGATATCCTTGACGGCATTGATCAGCGTTTATTGTCTGGTATAGACCGTAGTTTAGTTACGCAGTGTAACAGACAGGTTGATCAGCTAATGACGTATCTAGACTCAGTCGATATTGTTGTGGCGACTCGTTTGCATGGCACTATTTTATCACTCCTGGCAGAAAAACCTGTCTTTGGTGTTATTTACCATCGGAAGTCATCTGACGTTCTTACTGACATGGAGCAGGGCGAGTACTTTGTTCCATTAGATGATTTCGATACTAAGACTTTAAAATCTAAATTTGATGTTTTAGCGGTGAATGTTGAGTCAGAGAAAAAGAAAATAATCCAATATGGACAGGAATATCGACAAAAACTGGATAAACAATACAACGAGATTTTTGATTTAATTAGGTAGTAAATATAAATCATAATTGCTTATATAGCTCATTGTATCTAGAGCACATTTTTTCAATGGTATAATTTTCCCTTACAAGGCGCAGTCCATTAGTCGCCTTACGATTGCTTTCTGCTGGGTTTGAATAGGCAAACAGGAAAGTATTGGCTAGCTCTGTTTTATTGTTGCTCTCCACAAGCCAGCCCTCTTTATCGCTTAGCAGGTAGGGGGTGCCTCCAACGTTGGTTGCGATAACGGGAAGTTTGCAAGCCATGGCTTCTAGAATAGTCATAGGCATTGCTTCGTAACGTGAAGAGAGGACAAAAACATCGGAGTTTTGCATGATTGCAGGGATGTCATCCTGGTAGCCGAGTAGCTCTACGCAATGCGCAAGATCCAAATGAAGTACTAGAGATTTTAATTCAGGAAGGGAGGGGCCATCCCCAGCGATTACCAGTTTTGAATTGCGCATCTCGGGGTTTGCTTCTAATGCAGAGGCGTAGGCCTGTATTAAGAACCCTTGGTTTTTTACAGGGTCCGCTCTACCTACGGTACAAATTGTAAAAATACCTTCATTGCTGGTTTTTTTAGCTGGTTTGAATGCTGAAGTGTTGATGCCGTTATGTATCAATTCTACTTTACTGGGTGCAATATTTACCGTGTCGATAGCCCATGCTTTTAGATCTGGGGAAACAGTGACATACTTGCCCAGAATTAGTGATACGATTTTTGTGAAAGTATTCCGTTTGTTGCTGGTACCTCCTGAATCATCACCGCCATACCCGTGCGCGCTATGAATTCTATTTTTAACGCCAGCAAACAAAGCTGTAAATTGATACTCTAGTGTTCCAAAATTGTAAGTGTTTAGTGCGTCTACCTTTAATGATTTTAATAATTTAAATAAATGGATGTGAGATTTGATATCGTTGCCGGGTTTTTTGTAAAGGCAGTGAATATCAGCCTTGTGCTTTACTTTGTAATATAATGCAAGGTCATCTGTAAGGCTAATAATAGTATGTGTAATTGAAGGGTCATTCGTGTTGTTTATTAGATTGGCTATCACTTGTTCTAATCCGCCAAATCCAAAGCTATAAACCAGGTGGCAAACATGTGTTGATTTGATGGCGGGTACTTTATTCATCTGGGGTGACCTGTTTACGGTAATGATCGGGCTAGAAATGGTCCCAATGCATTAGCGATAAATAACGGGAGTTTTGTCCAGCACCAAATTATGAGCTTTAGCTTTGGATTGTTGGGGTTTAAGTTGGGCAGAGCCTCACCTTCCGGTAGTAGGTAGTGCCAATGTAGTTGAGATGGCCTCGCCCCCCATTGTTTTTTGAATTTAAATGTAGGGGCGTCTTTAGATGAGCGGCCAAAATCAAAATGTAAATATTTGTTGTTGCATGCAAATTTAAGAATATTCCAATATAAAACCATATTGGAATCTAATTTATTTGCAGAACGAAGTGTTGAGGCCCATGGGATTTCAAGGCACCCCTTGTATCCAATTAAAAAGGCGCAAGAGACTGGAGCCCCTTCATGGTATTGGACGGCTAATGTTGTATCGAGTTTGCTTGAAAGGATGTGTTCAAAAAAAGATATTGAATACACTGGCGTACCGAGATCTCGCATGTTGATAGAGAATACTCTATAGAAATCCTTTAGTAGCTCATGCTTGCCTGTTTTGAATACCAGATTGTTTTTCAGCCCTTTTTTAATTTGTGCTCTGGCCTTAGTGCCGATATCGCTCCAGAGAGTATCACTTGAGTCAGGCAGAGCCAAAAACATACTCATCTTATCTGTTTTACTGGGTGTATTCTGTCTAGGGTTTGTTTCCCTGATTTCTATATGAGAAGCACCAAGTGTTTTAGATAGTCGGTCTGCATGTTGTATAAGTTGAGATTCGACGGATGGGTTGTCAGTAAGTGGACCGCCATAGTTAAAGTAGGGGATTGATGTCATGTAAGAGCCAAAAATGCGGCTTTTTGTATGAACTAAAGGGAGTATCCCAACTATGTGTTGTTGATGGTCATAAGCAGCTAAATAAAGCGCCTTGTGACCAAAGCTTTGCTCTACAATCGGCTTGAAATCCAATAAATGGTAAGCGCAACTGGCCTTGTGCTTTTTAACGTATTCATTCCAGGCCGTTAAGTCTGAATTAGTGACTTCCTTTGTAAGGTATTGTACTTTTGTGTGTTCTGTAGAAGTGGTTGCAGGGGAAGTTATGTGGCTGGGAAAAAGCTCTTTTGGTTCTCTATCTGCTTTGTTGGATTGTTTGTTTAGGGCCTTGAGCCCCTGTTCGATAGATTTTATTTCGGTGCTTAAGGTTTTCATATCGATTAAGGCTTTATCAATAGGCTCGCCTGCTTTTTTTAGCTGTCCAATTTGGCGAGAAAGCTTACCTTTTGTAATGCTTAACTGTTTTAACTGTGCCTTTAGTGTTAAATCTGCGGGTAGTTTGTCGGACATGATTCGAGTTTACGCCTTCTTCATGCCAAGGATGACATTTACAATCCGCTGGGCTGCTTGGCCATCGCCATAGGGATTGTGTGCTTCTGACATTGCAGAATATATTTTTGTATCTGTTAAAATAGATAAAGCATTCTTTACGATTTTATCAGGGCATGTGCCGACTAACTTTACAGTTCCTGCAGTAACCGCTTCAGGGCGCTCTGTGACTTCTCTGGTAACAAGAACAGGCTTGCCTAGAGAAGGGGCCTCTTCTTGGATGCCTCCGGAATCAGTAATGACTAGGTCACATTTGTCCAGAAGCCAAACAAAAGGCAGGTAATCTTGCGGGGCTATCAAATGGATGTTACTTGAGTCGTGTAGCATCTCAAAGACGGGCTTTTGAACGTTGGGGTTTAAGTGTACGGGGTAAACCAGCAGCCAATTTGGATTGTGTTGCGCTATTTCTTGTAATGCAGTGCAAAAGTCGATAAAACCTTGGCCAAAGTTTTCTCTGCGGTGACCGGTGATGAGAATTAATCTTTGAGGTTTATTTTGTATGGCTGATATTGTTTTATTGGGCAAACTTGGCCAATCAGCAGGAGTGTAGTCATTGATGGTGGACTGGATTTTAAGCAGTGCATCAATGACGGTATTTCCGGTTACGTGGATGGTAGTTTTGTCGATGTTCTCTGCAAGTAGGTTGCTTTTAGAGCCTTCCGTCGGGGCGAAATGGAATTGAGCAAGCCTCCCCACTAGGTTTCTGTTGGCTTCCTCGGGGAATGGTGCTTTCATGTCACCTGTTCGAAGGCCGGCCTCTACGTGACCAACAGGTATACCTAGATAGAAAGCTGCAAGGCCTGCTGCAAAGCATGTGGTGGTATCGCCGTGAACCAAAACTAAGTCCGGTTTGCATTCATTTAAAACGGAACGAAGTCCCATTAAAATTCGAGAAGTGATATCAAATAAATCTTGATTTGCCTTCATTGTATCGAGGTCGAAATCTGGCTTTATATTGAAAAGGGTAAGGACCTGATCTAACATTTCCCTGTGCTGGGCTGTCACCGCAACTTTACTTTCAATTCCAGCTGTGGACTCAAGGGCCTTTACTACTGGGGCCATTTTTATTGCTTCAGGACGAGTTCCGAAAATCGAGAGTACTTTAATAGGATTTTGAGGCGATGACATATTGATACCTTGTTTCAAGAGCGGGAATTATCTGAGTGCTATTTGGTGATGCCTCGAGTGTCAATAACCATTTTTTCTATAAAGACAGTTGGTTGTATGGTTTTGAACTCCTTGTGATCAACAAGTATCAATAATATATCAGCTTTATCAATAGCTTCATTGTATTCCGTTAATTCAAAATCAGGGTGTGTTTTGATGTTGGGCTCACAAATCAATAAGTCTGCAATGTTTTTAGCTTGAAGGGCTTTAACTATCTCATGAGCAGGTGATTCCCTTAAATCATCTACGTTAGCTTTGAACGCGAGACCAAGGCATGCGATTACAGGGCGTCTGAATTTTTTTGCCTTTTCGGTAACTTTGTCGATGACCCATTGAGGTTTGCTGTCATTGACCTCCCGTGCAGCTCGAATAAGTTTTGCCTTTGATCCGGCTCTGTCTATTATAAACCAAGGGTCAACTGCAATGCAGTGCCCGCCGACACCGGGTCCTGGTTGAAGTACGTTTACTCGAGGGTGTCTGTTTGCTAAAGAAATGAGTTCCCATACGTCGATATGCTCGTCGTCGCAAATGATTGAGAGTTCGTTGGCAAAGGCAATGTTAACATCTCGAAAAGAATTTTCGGTGAGCTTTGACATCTCGGCAGTTTTTGCATCGGTTCGTAAAACCTCACCATTAACAAATTCTTCATAGAATGACGCAGCCATTTCAGTGGCGGCCTGTGAGGTGCCACCCACAATCCGATCGTTTTGAATAAGCTCTATTAGTATTCGGCCAGGTAATACTCGTTCTGGGCAGTGTGCAACGTGTACTTCGCAGCTAGTGTCAAAACCTTCTTCTTTAAGGATTTTTGCGACAACATCGTCGGTTGTGCCAACAGGGCTTGTTGACTCAAGAATAACAAGGTTGCCGGGTTTTATATGAGGCACTATAGCTCGGGTGGCTGATTCTACATATGATAAGTCTGGTTTGTGATTTTCTTTAAATGGAGTTGGAACGGCAATTATAAATATGTCAGCAGGAGAGGGTGTGGTTGATGCTTTAAGTTTTCCGCTATTAACAGCCGACTTTACGAGTAAATCTAGGTCAGGCTCTACAATGTGTATCTCGCCTCGGTTTATTGTGTCAACGACATCCTGTGAAACGTCAACCCCTACAACGTTATAACCTTTGGTTCCAAGTAGTGATGCAGTAGGCAGGCCTATGTATCCCAGTCCCAATACACAAACAGAATTGAACTTACCCATGGTTATCCCTTTGATTCTATAGTAAATAGCGTTAAAAATTGATGCGACTTTATCATCTTTTTGACAGAAATTCTTTAAATAATAGACAAAGAATGAGGGGGGATATGGGGACTTTTTGAAAATCATAAAAAAGGGCGAACCCTCGCTGAGGATTCGCCCTTTTTTATGATTAGATATTAGGCTTTCTTTTGGCTTTTACGTGCCATTCCAAGACCAGCTAGTCCTAGACCGAATAATACGATAGTGCCTGGCTCAGTTACGGGAACAAAAGAAGTCACCATTACAACCATGTCACTGTAGTCTTTGTCAGACGAATCGAATTTCAAGTCTTCCCATGCAAGGATAAAGTTGTCATCGTTAAACTGAAAGTAGTTTCCATCGCCATTGGAATCCAAAAATTCCTGGCCATTACCTTGGAATGTTGCTAAATGATCATCTGCTTCGCCATTATTATCATGGTCGCCATTCAGCGCTGCTTGTGAATAGAATGTGTTGCCGTGAGGAATGTCTAGATAAAAACCAAATGCAGTACTACCACCAAAGTCTGCAGAGTTTTGACCCATAAAATTGAAATTATTATCGAAGAGTGCGGTTGTAAAAGTGTCGCCATTCAAGTTTAGGTAAACCTTAGAGCCTGCATCGGCAGCGCCACTGAATAGCTCTAATTTCGCACCAGAGTCTAAATCATATATACCCATGATGTTTGAATTTGCAAATCCTGCATATTCAAACATCATAACAGCGCTTCCTGTTCCCGCTGCGTTGAATGTCCATGCTTCGTCAGGCGTCTGCTGATCAAGATTAAGATCGTATGAGAAATTGCCATCTTGTGTAGACAAGTCTAAACCTTGCTGAAGCCCTGTGGTATTTACGATTTCTGCTGCGCTAGCAGTTGTGCATAGAGTCGCTAAACCTAACGCAAGTAGAGTCTTTTTCATTTTCTGCCTATCTCCTATTGTGGGGTTTAATTCCAGCACCCCTAGTATGTTACAGCTTGGGAAGTAACAAATGATTGTTGCATAGGTATAAGCATGTACTGTGCCAATGTGGTTTAGCTCAATGGAATCAGGGTGTTAAGTAGGATTGCGAAATTGGTTGCTTTGTGATCGTAAAGAAAATCGACACAATGTGTAGGGATATGCCCTGCGTTTGTCTAAGTGTGTTAGGGCAAGCGCAGAGGGCGAGGGGGCTGGCAATGAAAGGTGAGGCTATTGTTGTTTGGCTTGTTCTAAATGCTTCTTTATTTCGCTGTCATTGGGTGCGAGTTTTGATGCCTCACTCAGTAAGCTAATTGCTTTAGCTTTTTCACCGTTTAGGGATAGGATCCAGCCGTAAGTGTCCTTTATTGCAGCATTATTTGGTGCAATATCGTGGGCCATTTTCGCAACTGTTTTTGCTCGAGTATCGTTTTGTTGCTGGTATAACCAGGCTAGGTTGTTGAGGGAGATTGCATCCTTTGGGTTTAGTTTTGAGGCTTTCTCAAATAACACTGAGGCGCTTTCATAATGCTTGTTGGTTAGTTCTATAGTGCCTTTTTTGCGAAGCGGCTCTGCGGATTTAGGGAGGGCAGCTATCCATTCGCTCAAAAAGGACTCTGCTTTCGCTTGATCTGCATGAGCGAGAATGGCAAACCTCTTGCGAGCTATTGAGTCGGTTTTCATTAGATCCCATGCTTGATTGATGAAATCCATGGCTACATCAGGCATCCCTTCAGAGAACGCAACATCAGAATTTAGAGCGAGTGATAGCGCTGATTTTGGTGCTAGCATATCTACTTGCCCCGCTAGTTTTTTTGCCTCAGGAACGTTACCGGCTTTAATTTCAACGTTAATGAGTTCTGATAGGAACATGAGATTGTTGGGTAAGATCTTTAGTGCTTTGATAAGCTGGTCACGGGCTAGGTCTAATTTGCCATTAGCGAGGTATTGCTGCGTTTGAATATTGTGGATTTTTAAAATCTGGTTTCTAGATGATAATAATGCTGGATTTCGTTGGTACGCTATTTTTGCGTATTTCAACGCTTCCTGTAGGTCTTTTTTCCTTAAATGCAGTTCGCTTAAAACTTCAGATGGACCGCTACTTGTTGGGTGCTTATCGTTTAGTTTCAGCATAACTGGCCCGATAGCTTTAGCTTCCCCTAACTGAGCCTTTGATTGGCTTAGTCCTTTGTAGCCTTGAGGGTTTTCTGGTGATAGCTCGATTATCTGCAAAAATAATTTTTCGGCCTCTTTTGGCTTTTTGTCAGACAGCTTGGTAAGTGCGAGGGCATATAAGGCATCAATGTTGGTCTTGTCGCTCAAAAGCGCTTTTTCGAGTTTTGCCGTTGCTTGCTTTTGGTTTCCATGTTTTAGCTGGAGTGCGCCTACTAAAAAATTCAATCGGGAATCTGAAGGGCTTATTTTTAGTGCTGAGTAAAAAGCAGTACTATTTACCGGCGCTTCTATTCTCAGGTATTGTTTTAATAATCGCTGTTGTATGTCTATTGAATCAGGAAAGGCGCTGTACGCCTTTTCAAGGTGGCTTAAGGCTTGGCTTGGCTTGTTGATAGATTCGTAATAATCTGCCAGGGCTATGCGTAAGCGATGTTTCTGTGGAGATATTTGGAGGGCTTGATTGAGTGCCTCGATACCTTCCTGTTCATTGTTTGACGCTAGAGATGCGAGGCCATAGAGAGCAAGAATTTCGGAGTCGTTGTTTCGTGCTTTAACTTCCTCTTTTAGCATTGCAACAACTTTTTGGGGTTGCTTTAATTGTAATTGGGTGCGTGCTAATAGTGATATTGACTTTGTGTTTGCTGTTTCTGGGTCGAAGCCTTCAGATAGATAGCTTTCTGCATCAGCCATGTTACCTTTTTTGATATTCAACAGGCCCAGTAATTGCCGGCTTCGTGCATTAGGTGTGTTTTTGTTTATCTCCAGTAGCACGGCTTCTGCTTGATCATAATCTCCAGAGGTATAAAGCTCTACAGCCTCTTTGAGTTTCGATTTGATTTCATTTGCTTTTGGGTTGTGCTTCGAGAGTAGCTTAGTGTAAATATAAGCCTCACTAGAGCGACCTTGCGAAGACAGTACGTCAATTAAAGCATTAAGTATTTTAACTTTTTTCGGGAGAAGTATATCCGAATCCCCAAGAGCAAGAAGTGCCGTTGTCAGAGTGTCTTCGCTTTCTTCTAGATTGTTTTGTTTGTATGCAATTGCAGATTTCATTAAAAGTGCGTTTATGTGTTCATTGTTGAATGTTAGGGCGCTTTCAATTGCTGCATTGACCTTTTTAGGCCTGTTCTGCTTAAAGAACAACGTTGCTTTGAGATACTGGTAGTCTGCATTTTCTTCGTCAGTGCTTGAGAGGGCTTTTACTAATTTAAGCTCTTGTGCGGAGTCAGAGTAATTGCCAAGTGAAATGCTGGATTTGAAATTGATGCTGTGTAAAGTTAGTTTTTGCTGGTTAGTGATTGCGGGTGAGGGGGTGTAGGGTAAATTAAGGTAGTTAAGTGCGCTGCGAAATTTGCCTCTGCTAAGATATGTTTCCGCTAAAAGTAGCCGAATCCTTGGGTCGTTGGAGTCTATATGAGGTTCAAGCAACTGAAGTGCGCTGTTAGATTGGCCAAGTTCCAAGTTGATGCGGGCTGCTAGTGTTATGGCTTCTATAGATTGCGGAGATATTCTCAATGCGTTTTTGGTTTCGATGATTGCTGCTTTGTACTGTCCCTGCGTAACGTATGTTTGTGCTCTGCTTAGGATGGGGGAGAGAGACTTCGTTTTATCTTCTACTGCGGGCTCGCAGCCAGATATGAATATTGTTGCTAGAAGTATCAGAGGAAGAAATAGGGTTCGAGCACTAACAAGTTGCATGTTAAGTCCCTTTAAGAGGTTTCGGTTGGGTTTGTGTCAACATTAAGCCTGCAACTTAGCAAATATGTTTGCCTTATTGCAACCCGAAACCTCTATTTCCGCTATGTCATGTTGTAAGGGGTTAGTTGAACTCCTTGTAGACGGCTTCGGTGTAGCTACTTTGGAGGCCGTCAGTATCAATAGTAGCTACCTGAAATTTCCAGCTGCCTTGTGATAGATCTTCAAGAGTTATTTCTATGGTTGAGGCGGAATCTACATCGTAACTATATTCATCGCCTGTAGTCTCGTTGGAGTAGAGTACTTTGTAACCTTGAATTTCACCCATAGGCAGGAAGTCATCGTTATCTCGTTGCGTTGGGATATCCCAGCTAATAGTTGCGTCATTAGGCTCTGGCTCTGGAGTAGGCTCTGGCTCTGGAGTAGGCTCTGGCTCTGGAGTAGGCTCTGGCTCTGGAGTAGGCTCTGGCTCTGGAGTAGGCTCTGGCTCTGGAGTGGGCTCTGGCTCTGGAGTAGGCTCTGGCTCTGGAGTGGGCTCTGGCTCTGGAGTAGGCTCTGGCTCTGGAGTAGGCTCTGGCTCTGGAGTGGGCTCTGGGATTGTTGGGCCAGGGTCAGGAGTAGGCTCGGGTTCTGGAGTTGGTTCTGGCTCAGGTTCCGGGGTAGGTTCTGGATCGGTCGGATTAGGATCATTCGTATCCGTAGTCTCTATATTAGCTGCCTTGGCTCCATCCGTACCACTTTCCGAGGCCCCGCAACCTGACAAAAAGCTAACCAGACAAATAACTACAAATAGATTCTTCAGTAAAACCATGGGCTGCTCCAGCACAAATATCATTTTCTTACTTACAATCGTAGAAAGGTCGGCAGCTTAACTCAAGCAAATTCAACAGTAAATGGTTGATTTGTGAGGAGCTTCACAGGCAATTATGCGATTGCGTCTAGTCAAATATGTGCGTTTAATAACATTATCAATTTGCACGGTGATTTTACAATGAATTGCACCGTGAACTTGAGCGCATTCAGTAATATACTACGCTCAAGTTTTTGAATTGTTAATGTGTTTTATATAAGGATAGGGGATAAGGTCAGTGAAAGTATCTATATACGGTTCGGGTTACGTCGGGTTAGTAACGGGAGCCTGTTTTTCTGAAATGGGCCATGATGTCTTATGTGCGGATATTGATGAAAAAAAGGTAGAAATGTTGTTGGCAGGCGATATTCCAATATATGAGCCTGGTTTATCGGATATGGTACTAAAAGGTGTTAGCGCTGGAACACTCGATTTTACGACAGATCTAGAGAAGGCAGCGAAACACGGAGAGTGCGTCTTTATTGCTGTAGGAACTCCTCCAGATGAGGATGGGTCCGCTGATTTAAAATATGTGTTATCGGTTGCAGATAGCGTGGGATCTTATATTGATGAATATACGGTAGTTGTTGATAAATCAACTGTGCCGGTGGGAACAGCAAAAAAAGTCGAGTCAGCTATTCAGAAGGCTTTAAGCAAGCGAGGGTCTAACGTTTCATTTGATGTGGTTTCAAATCCTGAGTTTCTTAAAGAGGGTGCGGCTGTGTCGGATTTTATGAAGCCTGATCGAATAGTTATTGGGTCTGAAAGCGAGAAGGCGACAGCCTTGTTGAAAGAGCTTTATGCCCCTTTTAATCGTAATCATGATCGAATGCTAGTAATGGATACGGTTTCTGCCGAGCTCACTAAATACGCGGCTAACTCAATGTTGGCGACAAAAATAAGCTTTATGAATGAAATGTCTAATATTGCAGATGCAGTGGGTGCGGACATAGAGCAGGTTAGATTGGGCATAGGCTCGGATCCACGTATTGGGTTTCAGTTTATCTACCCGGGTGCAGGCTACGGAGGTAGCTGTTTTCCTAAGGATATAACGGCACTCCATCGAACGGCGGGAGACTTTGGTTATACCGCTCAGATGCTAAAGGCTGTTGATGATATTAACAATGCTCAAAAAGAGGTGATTTTTAGCAAAATCAAAAAGCATTTTGGTGGTCAGCTTTCTGGCAAGCGAATCGCGTTATGGGGCCTTTCGTTTAAGCCTAATACGGATGATATGCGAGAGGCTCCTAGTCGCGTGTTAATGGAGGCTTTGTGGGAAGCTGGGGCTAGTGTTACGGCTTTTGATCCTAAGGCAATGGAAGAGACTGCGCGCATTTATGGTGACCGTGAGGACCTTTTACTGGTCAAGACGAAAGAGGACGCAACAATTAACGCTGATGCTTTGGTAATTATGACTGAGTGGAATAATTTTAGGGCCTTGGATTTTAAGCAGCTTGAGGATAATTTATCCAACAATGTCTTATTTGATGGTCGTAATATATTTGAACCGGAGATGGTTGAAGGTAAGGGGTTTGCGTATTACGGGATAGGCAGAGGGCGTAGGTAGTCGTTAATAGGGCCAGCTTTCAATTCACATTGAAAGCTGGCCCTATGTATTTTTACTGGTCGTTAATATTTATTTCATATTTTTTAATTAAATCGTAGAGAGTGGGCCTTGTTACGCCGAGGTACTTGGCCGCGGATGATATTTGGCCTCCAGTCAGGTTTATTGCTTTGATGATTGCTGTTTTTTCAGCTTCTTGACGAACCTGTCGAAGGTTGATGGAGAGATCTTCTTGGTGAGGGAGGGCAAGATCTTCTACCGTAATATTTTTCTCGTCCGCCATAATAACAGCACGTTTGATTTTGTTTTCTAGCTCTCGAACGTTGCCTGGCCATTCGTAACTTTCAATTGCAGTGGCTGCTTCTGCAGTAAAGCCTTTGATTTTTCTATTTTGAGCATCGCAATATTTGGATAGTATGTGGCGTGCGAGCAGTATTTTGTCGCCTACTCTGTCGCGCAGTGGGGGGAGCTCTACAACGATTTCGCTAATTCTATAATATAAGTCTTCTCGAAAAGTTTTCTCCGCGACCATTTCAGTAAGGTTTTTGTTGGTTGCGCAAACCACCCTTACGTCAACAACGATCTCATCTCTGCCTCCAAGGCGCTCAATGGTTCGTTCTTGTAAAAAACGTAACAGTTTTGCTTGTAAAGTAAGCGGCATGTCACCAATTTCATCTAAGAATAGAGTGCCGCCATTGGCAACTTCAACTTTACCTATGGTTCTTTTTGTTGCGCCGGTAAATGCCCCTTTTTCGTAGCCAAAAAGTTCGCTTTCCATTAGGTTTTCCGGCACGGCAGCACAGTTGATCGCTACGAAACGCTTGTTAGCTCGGGGACTAAGGTTATGTATAGCCTTAGCGATAACTTCTTTACCAGTGCCGGATTCTCCAAGAACAAGGCAGGTGACGTCAACAGGGGAGACTTTTTCTACGGTTCGACAAACCGCTAGCATATTGGTGTCAGAAGCAATGATTCCACTCAGTGGAGATTGCGCTGTGGTTTGTAAGCGTCGATTTTCTTCTTCTAGCGCGGCCATCTGATGAGCGCGTTGTACTATTAAGTCTAAAGTGTCTGTGTTTACAGGTTTTTGATAAAAGTCATAGGCGCCTAGTGCAACTGCGCGCAGTGCATTGTTGTAGTCGTGGTAGCCGGTAACTACAACTATTTTGGTGTTTGGTGCTAACTTCAGTGTATCCTGGATTGTTTTAAAGCCTTCTTCTACACCTTCTTCATCGGGAGGAAGCCCTAAATCTTGGATGACGACTTGAGGTTCTTCTCTGCGAATTGCCGCGATTGCATTTTCTCTATCGCCAGCGATAATCACGTCGTATTGGTCAAAGTGCCAGCGAAGTTGGCTTTGAAGGCCCGGGTCATCTTCAACGATTAAAAGTTTAGGTTTTTTTGGGGTTTGATTCATTGGGTGCTTATTAGTAATAGAATGATTAATATTATGCGGGCTGCTGCAGTGGTATTTGAAGGATGAAAAGAGACCCTTCGCCCAATGTGCTCTCAACAGAAAAATCTCCACCAAGAGACTTTATAAATTCTCTGGTTTGGTATACTCCAATCCCCATACCTTTACCAGACTTTGTTGTGTCAAAAGGTTTGAATAATCGTTCCTTTATGAATTGCTGGGACATGCCTTCGCCGTTATCCTCAACTTCGATTTTTACAGAACTGTCAGTTACAGATAAGGTTATGTCAATAAAGCCGTCTTTGGGTGTTGCCTCTTGAGCATTTTTTATGAGATGTACCATCACCATCTCAAAATGATCTCTGTCGACGGTTACTTTAGGTGCTGCATCAGCTAGTCGTAGAGACGGGATTGGATGGCGGTCGTGGCATTTTTTACAAGCATCTACAAGTATCTTGTTTAGATCGATTTTGCCTACAGTGGGGTTGCCTACAGTGGGGCTGCCTACTTGATCCTTTTGCTGTAGTTTTTGCAGTAAATTACTCATGCGTTTGACAGAGTTGTCGATTGTGTCAATGGCGTCCTCAATGAAAGCTGGGTTTTCCTTGTGTTTTGCTGCATTTTCGACAACCAATGCTTGTTGCGCAATAAGGTTTTTTAAATCATGCATAACAAATGCGGTGAGTTTGTTATAGGCATCAAACTGCTTTGACTCGACAAGTTGTTCTGCTGATGCATGTCTAGCAATGTAGCTAGACACCTGGCGCCCAACAGTTTTAAGTAAATCTAAGTCCTCCCAGGTAAGCTGTGTTTCGAGAGGGGGGTTAGCTAATCCCATAAAGCCAATTAGCTCATCATCGTTTAATAAGGGTAGTATTATCCAAAGGTTAGGGATTTCATATATCCAGCCAGGGAGCATCTCATTCATGTTGCTTGTCTGGTTCTCGCTGTCTGCACCTGGGGAAAATACCCATTCTTGATCTCTTAATGCACGACAAAAATCGGTGCCTTTTTGTTCGGTTATATCCATGTTTGGCAATTCAAGGTTGTGTGATGCCACGGGCCAATAGCCACCGCTGTCATTGTCGGCCCAAATACAGCCACCTGGGCTTTTAAAAGTCGAGGCGACCGCTTTTATCGCTCGTTTATGAAAGTCACCTTCGTCCGAGGGAAGGGAAAGGTAATGAATCAGCCTCAACCATTCTGTACGGTAATCGTATTTATGATGAAAAAAGTTTTTATCTATAACAACGCTGAGTCGTGTTCTAATTGTTCGTGAGACAAAGATAACAACGATGGCTACACACGCAGAGAATATAAGTACCACCTGTAATATGATGCCCCAGGTGCCACCGTAGAGTTTGATGTAGTACCCTCCGGCGGCCATTAGAGACAGAAAAAAGCCGGCGGTAGTTAAGCTGGTTGTGTAAAATACAATAGGGCGTGAAATTGACAGGCTGGTGCGCTGCACTGGACTGTTAAGAAAAGTGATAAGCCCAATAGTTAACAATAATGCACTTGTTCCGCTAATTGCTCCGCGTGCATACCAAAGGTCATAATCAACCTGTTTGAATACCAGTCCGTGGGCAAATAGATATAGGTCGTAAAGAAAAATGGATCCTGCTGAAATACACAGAAGCTTGACGTGCCTTTCCTGATCTGTGTTTCTGTATAGCTGTTCTACTGATACTAAACCAAGAATAGCAAGCAGGAGCCCATTCCAGATATATATGGGGTTAGTTGATAGGTCTAGGTACTGGGATTTGGAGAATAGTGCTAGATTCAGAGTAAGCAGGGCCAACCATAGGCCATGGATAAGCCAGTAGAAACGCTTAGGGATAGGAACAGAAGACCCTATTTTTAGTGAGCTTAATATTGCGGCAAACCAGGCTCCATTTTTAAATATCTCAAGTAAAGGAATGTATTGTAGGTACTTTGGGTTAGTGTAAGCATAGCTTACAAAGAAATTGAAGGATGCATTCCCTAGTACAGCAACGGATAAAAGGAAGTGAGTTTGGCGTTTGTGCAGGGTATAAAGGGAAACTAAAAATAGAACGCTAAATAGTATTGCTCCACCGCTGTAACTTAGGCTGCTAATGTGTTGGGAAAACACGTTATTTTGTTTGCTCCAATTTTGTGGGGGTAATTCGCATATCGCGTTGATATTACAGTTAAGTTTGTTTGGCGTCAGAAATTAGGGTTTGTACTATATTTGAGTGTAGCAGCCTTTGGGTTAGGATGGGGCTGCTTCGGGTTTTCGTAATGTTGAGGTGATGCGATCCATAGCACGTTCAAATAATAGGCCGGATTCAAGGATGCAGAGATACCCTTTTTGAATAGACATGGCAACGTCCTTTTTATCTCTTTCCAGAGATTTGATACCAAATCTATTAACAAATACGTAAGAATCAGTTTCGGTAAGTTTTGCGCTTAACTTACAGCGAATACTTTTTCGATTAGGCTCTTTTAGCGTGACCCAGCTGCCAATAGGTAAACCTTCTGCTTTTTGTAATGACTCAAATTGTAATGCGTTTTGCTTGGCTTGCTGTCTATCGAGTGCAGTCATTTGTTGCCATGACTTATCAGCTTCTGTCTTGGTGATTCCTAGGGCTTCTTTTTGTGTTTTATTAAGCTTCTCTTGATGTACTTCTTGTGATCGTCCTTTGCAAGATAGCTCAAGATCTTTGAGTAGTGTTGGTAATAATGTATTCCATTCCTCGTTTTGAGCGTTTGCTTTCTTAATACCTTTTTGAATTCTATCCGTGAGGTGAGGGACTAACCTCGTGGCGCGTTGTTGTGACTTGCTGTCGGTGTGTGGCTGTATTACCCAAATGAGGTCGTCGATGACTTGTACAGCATCTAGCCACTCAGGAGACTGGATACCGTGGCGTAGATGGTTGCTAAGAAGAAATTTGTGCCAATGTTTTACAAGGAATTCAGAAACGCTGGAGGGTAAAGGCGCATCTTTAATGCGTTCACTGATTGTTTCTCGCACAACGCTTCGTGCTTTTTCGGTTTTTGCTTGCCCTAGAGCAGCTTCGCTAGTTCGTCTTTCTATAACTCTTGCCCGGCGCTGCTCTGTTGCTAGTTGTGACTCAAGTAGTGCGAGTTGTTCTTTAAATATGTTTAAACTGCCGTCATATTTATCGTGAATTTCTTGAACAATAAGCTGAATTAGAGAAAAGAGAATGTCTTGCTTTTCTTTGTCTTCGCTATTGAGCCCCACACTGGATTCGGCGAGCTTGTTAATGAGTAGCCGTGCCGGGTGCTTGGCGTCTTCGAAAAATGTCTTATCTTTTAATGCAACTTTAAGGATTGGGATTTGAAGGCGGCCAATAAGCGCCTGTACTGTGACCGGAAGATTTTGGTCATCAAGGACAAAATCGAAAAACATAGCTACCAAATTTATAACGTTCTCATCTGGTTCCTCTAAAGATTTGCCCTCTTTGTCAGAATTGGATGGTTGCAATATAGTTTGAACGATATCTCTAATGTAGTTTCTTCCGGATTCTACATCGTATGGTTGTTGAGCTTGTGCGTATGTAAGGCTTTGGATAAGTTGATCTTGTTCTATTGCTGGCCCATTGAACTGAAAACGGGGGAGTAATCCTGGTATTGAGTTTCCCGTTGCCTGAAAGTTCGTGAGGAGCTGAGAGAGCTCGCTGAAGCCTGGAGTTACATGTGCAGCTGCAGCTGATATTTGGGATTCCAGCAATTGGTTCGGTGTTTGACCCATTTCGTTTTGATTCTGAGGTGGCTCAGCAATGTGACTCGGAGCCACTGGGTTCCTTTTGTTTTGCTGGGCGGGCTGTTGTTGTGTGCGAGTATTGGGCTTGATTTGGGGTAAAATACCAGCGTTTATAAGAAGCTCATTTGCAAGGTTAATTATCTTGTTAAGCTTGCGAGCCACGATGCGATCAAATTGTTTAAAAAATATGATGCGGTTTTGTAGGGTAAGGTCAATAACGTCAGTGGCTTTACTGAATGCCTCGCAAATCTGGGCAGGGTCTAGAGGGTTGTTTGATTCGCTGATGTCAATATCTGCCATCAGAAAATCAAGTCGTAAAACCAGGTGATAAAGACTTTCTTGGCAGTCGCTTCGCGCTTTGCTTATTGTGCTTGAAAGCGCGACGTTTTTTTCCATTTCATCGTTACCGACTAAACCCAGGCCCTCGAAAGACGATTGTGTTGATGTTTCATTGTTTGAGTAGGCAGGGGCTTTTTTTACGCTCGATAAAGAAGAAAATGACAGTTCAAATTGTTGTTTGAATTGGCTGATACATTGCTTTTTGCGGAGTCTGATTTCTCTCATGGTGTCGAAGAAATCATTTTGTTCTTTATTTGTACCGGCTTTTCCTGCGAGTTCAAAAAACAGATCATCGCATGAGACAAAGAACTCGGTAAGCTGATTGACAAGAATGCTTAGGCTATTATCTCGAACCTGTTTAACAATAGGAGGGAGCGCTCGAGTCACTTGGTTTACACCGGTGGAGGCAGAAGTTGGTTGTGACTGGTTGCGAGTATCAGTGCTCATAACTTTCTCGTAATCTCAAATAAACGGATACATATGAAGGTATTTTTTCACACTTACGATATTTAGCCAATATAAAATAATCGACATAGTATAATTACTATACTATGTCTGCGGTTTTTGACCTTATTTCGATCGAAACAAAGTATCTATTAACGTAGTAGCTGCGTTGAGAGGGGTTGTTTTACCTTTACTAACCTGCTGATAAAGTTGATCTTTCTTGGTTGAGCAAGTCGGATCTTTACTTAACCTTAAATCTAGCAGCTCGTGTATTAAGGATTGCATCCATTCTACGTTTTGCGATGTACGTTTACTGTCTCGAAATGTTTGTAAATTGTCGTCTTCGAAATAGCTAGCAATGAGTTGCCAGATACTATCAATGTTCTTCTTTTCGAGGGCCGAACAGGTAAGCACTGATGGTTGCCATTTTTCGTGAGACTTTACTAAATGAAGAGCATTTTCGTAGTGAGCCTTGGCTTGTTTTGCAAGCATTTGGCTATCGCCGTCGGCTTTATTAACGACAATTGAATCCGCTAATTCTAATATTCCTTTTTTGATACCTTGAAGCTCGTCTCCAGCATTAGGGAGCATAAGTATCAAGAAAAAATCAACCATGCCAGATACTTGGTATTCTGACTGCCCTACACCAACGGTTTCAACAATGATGATGTCATATCCGGCTGCTTCACATAGCAGCATGGCTTCACGTGTTTTTTGTGCAACGCCACCTAAAGAGCCGGATGTAGGGGAAGGGCGTATAAATGCGTCATTTTCCTGGGATAGAAGCTCCATCCTGGTTTTGTCACCTAGGATGCTTCCTCCTGTAATTGGGGAGCTAGGATCAACAGCTAGCACGGCCACCTTTTTTCCTAGGGAGATTAGGTGGAGCCCAAAGGCCTCAATGAACGTAGATTTACCTACGCCAGGGATACCTGTTATACCAATACGTAAACTGTTGCCCGTTTTATGAAGGATCGAGTCGAGCAGAATCTGAGCTTCTTCTCTATGCTCTTCAAGGCTGCTTTCAGTTAAGGTGATCGCTTTTGCAAGAGCTCTTCGGTTTCCTTGCAAAAGCTTTTCAGTATTAATAGTGCTCATGATTGGGCTATTTCTGTGCCTTATTGATTTCTACAAGTACGTCTTTCGCTGCTGGAGGTATTTTTGTTCCTGGGCCGAAGATTCCTTTGACACCTGCTTCGTATAAGAAGTCATAATCCTGCCTTGGAATTACACCACCTGCAACTACGATGATATCTGTAGCTTCTTGTTCTTTAAGTTCGGCAATCAAGTCCGGAATCAGTGTTTTATGGCCGGCTGCTTGTGAAGAAACACCGATGACATGCACATCATTTTCAATGGCCTGTTTTGCAACTTCTTTTGGCGTTGAAAAAAGCGGTGATAAATCTATATCAAAACCAACATCTGCAAAGGCTGTTGCAATGACTTTTGCACCTCTGTCGTGGCCATCCTGTCCCATTTTAGCAACAAGCATTCGGGGGCGTCGCCCATAGGTCTTTTCAAAATCATCGATATCAGAGGAGATCTCATTCCAATCACTATCATTTGCATATGAGCTGCCATAAACGCCTGAAACAGTTTTGGAGCTTGCATTGAAGCGCCCCCAAATTTTCTCTAGCGCGTAGCTTATTTCACCAACGCTTGCTCTTGCCCTTGCCGCTTTGACTGCTAGATCTAGGCTGTTGCCTTCGCCTGTTTTTGCGTAATTCTCTAGGTCGAGAAGGGCCTTCTCTACAGCTGCACTGTCTCTTGATGCTTTCATTTCATCGAGGCGCGCTATTTGTGATAGGCGAACAGCGGAGTTGTCAATTTCTAGTACATCAATGTCATCTTCTTCGGCTAATTCGTATTTGTTCACGCCAACAATGACATCTTCACCGCGATCAATGCGTGCCTGCTTCTTGGCGGCAGATTCTTCTATTTTGAGTTTTGGCTCGCCGGTTTCAATAGCCTTAGCCATCCCCCCTAGTTGGCCAATGTTCTCGATTATTTCCCAGGCCTTATCTGCTATATCTTGAGTGAGGGATTCCATCATATAGGAGCCTCCCCAAGGGTCGACTACATTTGTTATTCCTGTTTCTTCTTGAATAATAATCTGGGTATTTCGAGCAATTCTCGCTGAAAACTCAGTCGGTAGAGCGATAGCTTCATCAAAAGCATTGGTATGTAGGGATTGGGTCCCTCCAAACACAGCAGCCATTGCTTCTATGGTGGTACGCACCACGTTGTTATAGGGATCTTGTTCTGTTAATGACCACCCAGAAGTTTGACAGTGGGTTCTTAGCATTCTTGAACGGTCATCTTTCGGGTTGTATTTGCTAACTATTTTATCCCAAAGTAATCTGGCCGCACGTAATTTGGCAATTTCCATGTAGAAATTCATTCCAATTCCAAAGAAAAAGGATAGGCGGGGCGCGAAAGCGTCAATTTCAAGCCCAGAGGATAATGCTGATTCGATATACTCTTTTCCGTCAGCAAGGGTGTATGCTAATTCAAGGGCTGCATCTGCGCCTGCTTCTTGGATATGGTAGCCAGAGATGGATATCGAGTTATATTTGGGCATGTGCTGAGAGGTATAAGATATGATATCAGCAATGATTCCCATGGATTCTTTAGGAGGGTATATGTAGGTGTTCCGTACCATGAATTCTTTTAAAATATCATTCTGAATGGTACCTGATAGCTTCTCTTGTGGGACCCCTTGTTCTTCAGCCGCTACAATGTAGCTTGCAAGAACGGGGAGTACCGCACCGTTCATAGTCATTGATACTGATACTTTATCCAATGGTATATCGGAAAATAGAACCTTCATATCTTCGACAGAGTCGATGGCAACGCCTGCTTTTCCGACATCACCAGTAACACGTTCGTGGTCTGAGTCGTAACCACGGTGTGTGGCAAGATCAAATGCCACAGATGCTCCCTGCTGTCCTGCTGCTAGGTTCTTTTTGTAGAAGGCATTGGATTCAGCTGCAGTTGAAAAACCTGCATATTGTCGAATTGTCCAGGGGCGTCCCGCATACATTGTGGCTTTTGGGCCACGAACATAGGGTGCAAATCCGGGTAGGGTATCTGCATTATCTAACTTGGCGGTATCTTCTGCAGTATATAGAGGCTTTATGTCAATGCCTTCAGGTGTAGAGGTGACCAGATCTGCAGGATCTCGGCCTTTTCGTTCTTTTGTTGCCAAGTTGTGCCATTCCGCCAAGCTAGGTTTGTTGGAAGAGTCAGTCATGTAGATACCTCGGTTCAAGCAAGCGTTTAATCCTGCGTATTGCAGGCTATTCCTAAATGCGGCTAAGATTAACGAATTTGCCAGATTAACGCACGTGAATTTGCAGTCAAGTTGTAACATAGTCTACGTATCTCATTGATTCGGACTACAATTAAGATAAGAAGTGAGTGGTATTACTGCGCTTTCTATCGATGTGAAAAGCGACTAGAATGCAGTCTTTATATTTTCGCTATTAGGGTGTCATTATGATTATTGGGCTAGACCACGTAGCTATAGCAGTTCCAGACTTGGAAAAATCAATAAAACGTTTTGCAGAAGACTTTGGACTTGATTTTAAAGGCTCTGAAGCCGTTGAGCCTGCAAAAACACAAACTGCGTTTTTTCCTATTTCGGGCACACAAATCGAATTAGTTCACCCTTTAAATGGAGAAGGCCCGGTACAAACATATCTGGATAAAAAGGGCGGTGGACTACATCATATTTGCTTTAAGAGCGATGACGTTCAGGCTGATATGACAAGGCTGACAGAAAAAGGCTATATCTTTTTGTCAGATGCTCCAAAACCTGGTGCACACAATACTAAAGTTGCGTTTATCCATCCTAAGTGTACAGATGGTGTGTTAATTGAAATTGCAGAGCACCCGAAAGCAGATTAAGCTAGCTACGAGCTTCGCACGATTAAACTAATTTAAAAGGAAGTATTTGAGAATGATTAAAAAGTGTTTGTTTCCTGTTGCAGGATATGGAACTCGATTTTTACCTGCCACAAAGTCTCAACCCAAAGAGATGTTGCCAATTGTTAACAAACCTCTTGTGCAGTACGGTGTTGAGGAGGCATTGAAAGCTGGCCTTTCTGATATCGGTTTTGTCACGGGGCGCGGAAAACGCGCAATTGCAGATCATTTTGATATTAATTATGAACTCGAGCACCAGATAGAGGGAACAGGGAAAGAAGTATATCTTGAATCGATTCGCGAAGTGATTGATGAGTGTACTTTTACTTATACACGTCAGTCAGAGATGAAAGGTTTGGGGCATGCTATTCTTACAGGCAAAACAATGATCGGCGATCAGCCTTTTGGTGTGATTCTAGCAGATGACCTTTGTTTTGATGATGAAGAAGGTGTCATGGGGCAAATGGTAAATCTTTATAAGCAATTTCGTTGCAGTATTGTTGCTATCGAAGAAGTGCCGATGGAAGAAACGTATAAATATGGAATTGTTGAAGGTATCAATATAAAGGATGGCTTGTTTCGTGTCACCAATATGATTGAGAAACCTAAGCCAGAAGATGCACCTTCAAATCTTGCTGTTATTGGGCGTTATATATTAACCCCCGATATATTTGATATCCTAGAAAAGACACCACCTGGTGCAAATGGAGAGATACAGATTACGGATGCTTTGTTGGAGCAGGCGAAAAATGGATGTGTAATGGCATTTAAATTTCGAGGTAAGCGCTTTGATTGTGGTAGTGTCGATGGATATATTGATGCAACTAATTATTGTTATGAGAACTATTATAAGAAATAACTATTTTTTCAAATAAAAAGGCATTCAGCATATGGTGTTGAACGCCTTTTTTATTTGTACGTTGTTATTTAGCTCGTTTGTTTTTTGTAGCGTGCAATAAGGCCGAGTGTTGAAGCATCAGTATTTAAGTCTGTATCGTTACTTAATAAGGCGGACTTAATTGAGCCACTAAGTTCTTTCCCCAGTTCAACGCCCCATTGGTCAAATGCATTGATGTTCCAAAGAACGCTTAATACGAATACTTTATGTTCGTATAATGCGACAAGTTGACCTAGTACAAAAGGAGTTAGTTTGTTGTATACAATCATGTTGCTTGGGCGGTTACCGGGTATCTCTTTGTGAGATGAGAGTTGCTCCGCCTCTTCTTCACTTAACCCTTTGTTAAGCAGATCCTGCTTTATCGTGTTTTTATCCTGCCCTGTCATAAGGGCTTTACTTTGTGCTAAGCAGTTTGCAAATAGAAATGCCTGCTGATCACCAATAGGGTTTAGACTGTTGGCTCCGACGATAAAGTCCAGAGGCACCATGCGAGAGCCTTGGTGGAATAGTTGATGGTAGGAATGTTGCGTGTCGCTTCCGGTTCCTCCCCATAGCGGTATGGCAGTCTTCCAAAGGCAGGGCTCTCCGTTTCTTTGCACGCTTTTCCCATTACTCTCCATGTCCATTTGTTGTAGGTAGGACACAAAACGGTGAAGGAATTGCTCGTAACATACAACGGCATTTGAATCGGCATCCATATAATTACTGTTCCACAAGCTAATTAGAGCCATAAGGACAGGGATGTTATTTTCAAACGGTGATTCTCTGAAGTGTTTGTCGATACAGTGGCCACCCCGTAAAAAATCCGAAAATCCTTTCTTACCAATAGCAATTTCGAGTGACAACCCAATGGCGGACCATAGGGAATAGCGCCCTCCAACCCAGTCCCACATTGGTAGGATGTTGGTTTCGGGAATACCAAACTCAGTTACAGCGCCGATGTTTGAAGAGATACCTATAAAGTGTTTTCCAATGTTGGCATCTGGGCCCAATGCGCTAACCAACCAATTCTTTGCAGCTTTGGCGTTGCTAAGCGTTTCTAGTGTTGAAAAGGATTTGGATGATACTATCAATAGTGTTGTTTCAGGAGTGCACTTTGCTAACGCTTCTACAATATGGGTTGGATCTATATTGGAGACAAAATGAAACTCAAAATCTTTATCGGAGTAGTGGGATAATGCATCTACCGCCATTGCAGGCCCGAGATCTGAACCACCTATTCCAATATTGATAATTTGTGTTAATGGTTTTCCCGTTGCTCCGAGCCAGGCCTTGTTTCGAATGGAGTCGCTGAAGGTGTTCATGTTCTGCTGTGCGTTCTCAATGGTGGCGCTAAGGTGTGACGGCCTGTCTCCTGGAGGGGATCGAAGAGCTGTATGTAGGACTGCACGATCTTCCGTGTTGTTGATTTTTTTGCCTTCAAACATATCATTGATCAAAGATGTTAAACCAGCATCCGATGCTCCAGCTATGAGAGTAGAAAGGGTGTCAGCATCGATATGGTTTTTTGAGAAATCAAACAGTAAGCCATCTAAGTCAATACTGAAATTATCAAACCGATTTTTATCAGCAGCAAATCGAGCGCTTAATGATGTTGCTTTAGCGCGCCTTTCGAGTTCGTTAAGCTTTTTTTGAATATGTGTATTGTTAAAAAATGACGTGAACTCTGCTTTCATAACGTAGGTTCTATATAAGTGGGATCGATTAGGTATATGCCCGTATAAATGTAACCATTGCTAATGGCAAATGCACCGTCGAGAAAGGAAATTGGGTTTTTTGGGTTTTTTTCTGGGTTGATTATTCTTGCTTTGAAGCGGCGATTTTCTAAATCAAGCTCTACTTCTGCATCCAAAAAATCCAGCATATGCCCGTTAAGGGGTGAATAGGTTTTGTGGATGCTTTCTTTGGCGCTAAATATAATGGTGGTAAGTGGTATGTTGGAGGTGTTGTGTTCAGCAATAAAGGCCAACTCTGTTGTTGTGCAAATCATTTTGTGTATATTGCTTTCAAGTTCTCTGGCGACTTCCACATCGTGACCAAGTGATAGGTATTTGGACCCATTTGCTGCAGCAGCTGAGCAGTGAGAACCGGAGTGGGAGATACTGCCAACGACCCCTGTGGGCCAACAGGCTTTACGGGACGGAGCAATTTTAATAGGAATTTGATCGTTAATGTTGTTGTTCAATAATGAATTGATGGCAGCGTGAGCGCAGTGGCGCCCGGCTCGGAATTCACGTTTTCGCTTTTTAACGGCGTTAGCAACATAGCTCTCTTCATCGGGTAGAGCGGGGGTTTCACCCATCCACGCTTTAGCGACCACAATCGATATGTCACTTGGAAATAGCGTGTCTGGGAATATTGTCTCTGAAAACGTTGTCTCTGAATGCATGGTTTCTGAAGGTCCCGCGCCTGAAGTTTCAGTGGTTGGCACGTCGATTATTCTTTGTTAGATGCTTCTAGGAGTAAATGCTTTTCCCAGGCTAAAGCAGATGAAACGATGGCTTCTAAGCTGTCGTGCTCTGGCTCCCAGCCAAGGCTATCCTTTATCTTATTCGCTATGGCTGTAAGCGCAGGGGGGTCACCAGCACGACGGTCTACTTCTTCAATAGTAAATGGTGAGCCATTCAGTTTCATAACCATGTCTAAGACTTCTCGAACACTGTATCCATGACCGTAACCAGCATTGACGGTAATTGATTCCGATTTTGACGTCAGATAATCAAGTGCTTTTACATGAGCCCTTGCAAGGTCCTCTACATGGATATAGTCGCGAATCCCAGTGCCATCTGGTGTGTCAAAGTCAGTACCAAATATGTACACCTTTTCGCGTTTCCCAACAGCAGCCTCAACAGCAACTTTTGTTAGTAGCGTAGCTTTCTCAGTTCGTTGGCCAAGTCTTCCTTTAGGATCGCAACCGGCCACATTAAAGTAACGTAAAATGACGTGAGTTAAATCTGTTGCCTTGCTTAGGTCCTTTATCATGTGCTCGCTCATAAGCTTCGACATGCCATAAGGGTTGATGGGTTGTGTTGCAGCTAATTCAGATACGCTTGAGTCTTTAGGTTCACCGTAGACAGCCGCGGTAGAAGAGAATATAAAATGTTTTACCCCGCCTTTTTGGCAACATTCTAATAAAGAACGTGTATTGGCGGTGTTGTTTTTGTAATACTTTAATGGGTTTTCAACAGACTCAGGAACGATAGTATGTGCTGCAAAATGAATAACGGTTTCAATGTTGTGCTTTTCTATAAGCTGACTGACTAAAGCTTCATCACCTGTATCGCCAATAACAAGCTCGCCATACAATACCGACTCTTTAAAGCCTGTTGATAAGTTATCTAAAACGATAATTTTTTCGTTTCTTTCACCCAGTTGGCGTACAACGTGGCTGCCGATATATCCTGCACCGCCTGTGACGAGTATAGTTCCTGACATTGTTATTGTTTCCGTCTATATAGCAAATTATTTAGTATTGAATGATTGTTCTGCTTTTACTTTCCGAAATTATAGCGATTTATTGAAGAGAATCACGGGAAAATAGTCTCGTTTAGGTGTTTTTTGGTCATATTTACAATTCACATAAATAAAAAATCATTGAAATCAAAAAATATGAGCAATATTAGCCATTTAATGGAGAATCTCGGTGTTATGTTGGTCATAATTGTTATTACAGGTTAGTCTTAGATATAAATTACCGTAAAAATCAGAGCCCCTATGGAACTAGAGCAGCAAGAAGAACAACACCAAGTCGCTGAAGACAGGTCTGCCCTTAACAAGCGGCTTCCTTTTACTTTTGCGAAACGTAATGGCGTTGTGGTTGAAGGTATTAGTCCTATCGATGCAAAAGTCAGCTATAAACACGGTGTTTCGGTGGGTGTTGTGGCAGAAGTTCGACGGTTTCTTGGTGTGCCAATACGTTTTACGGAAGTAAATGATACAGAGTTTAATAGACGCCTCACTCTTGCTTACGAGAATGATTCAAGTGAAGCGATGCAGATGGTGGAAGGACTAGGGGATGAACTTGACCTAGCTAGTCTGGCAGAATCCGTACCAGAAACTGAAGACCTAATGGAGCAGGAGGATGATGCCCCCATAATCCGCCTGATCAATGCATTATTAACCGAGGCGGTTAAATTAAATGCGTCTGATATTCATATAGAGACATTCGAAAAGCGCTTAGTAGTAAGGTTTCGTGTAGACGGTGTGCTTCGAGAGATTGTTCAGCCTAAGCGAGCGTTAGCGCCACTTCTCGTTTCTCGAATAAAGGTTATGGCAAGACTGGATATTGCAGAAAAACGATTGCCTCAAGACGGCCGTATCTCCCTTCGGGTTGCTGGTCGAGAAATTGATGTTCGTGTCTCCACTATGCCAAGTAGTGCAGGCGAACGTGTTGTATTGCGTTTACTTGATAAGCAAGCAGGGCGGCTAAATCTCACTCACTTAGGGATGGCTGATAATGATTTGTCCCGCATGACAGGGATTATAGAAAAACCCCATGGAATCATCTTAGTTACAGGGCCAACAGGGTCAGGTAAAACAACAACGCTGTATGCAGCTTTATCTCAACTTAATGACAAATCACGTAACATCCTTACTGTTGAAGACCCCATTGAATACCAACTAGAAGGTATTGGCCAAACCCAGGTAAATACCAAAGTTGATATGACCTTTGCAAAAGGGCTGAGGGCAATCCTTCGACAGGATCCTGATGTTGTTATGATTGGTGAAATACGAGACATTGAAACAGCGGAAATTGCCGTTCAGTCGAGCCTGACAGGGCATTTGGTGCTATCAACGTTACATACCAACAGTGCCGTTGGGTCTGTTACACGTCTACATGACATGGGTATTGAGCCGTTTCTTTTGTCCTCAAGTCTGCTCGGTTTATTGGCACAAAGGCTTGTTCGAGTGTTGTGTAAGGAATGTAAAACAAGCTATACACCCGATGAAAGCGAATGTCAGGTATTAGGAATTGAAACAGCAGATGCTCACACACTTTACCATGCAAATGGTTGTGAGGAATGTAACCATCTCGGTTATAGTGGCCGAACAGGTATCTACGAGTTGATTATTTTTGATGAAGAATTAAGAACAATGGTGCATAACGGTGCTAGCGAACAGGAACTTGCAAAGCATGCAAGAAAATCTGGTGGAAGCATTCGGGATGACGGTGCGAGAAATGTAATTTCTGGCATTACCACCATAGAAGAGGTATTACGGGTCACCAGGGAGGAATAAAGCTTGGCAGCATTTGATTACACAGCCCTTGATACCAATGGCAAGCAGAAAAAAGGCGTTCTTGAAGGCGACAGCCCCAGGCAAGTTCGCCAGCAGTTAAAGGAAAAAGGTTTTGTACCCCTAGCGGTTGAACCTACCGTTCAGAAAACCCAAACAAAAGGGGCTAAGGTATCCAATAAAGGTACGATTAGTGCCTCTGACCTAGCATTGCTTACACGCCAATTAGCAACGCTATTACAGGCAGGTATCCCTTTAGAGGAAACATTAAAAGCGGTTTCTAAACAAAGTGAAAAGCCAAAAGTCATTAGCATGATGCTCGCTATTCGATCCAAGGTCGTAGAGGGACACTCGTTAGCGCAGGCGTTAACAGAGTACCCCAAAGCATTTCCCGATTTATATCGAGCGACAGTGGCAGCAGGCGAGCATTCCGGCCACTTGGATCTGGTTCTTGAGCAGTTGGCGGATTATACAGAAAGTCGTTACCAAACCCGAAAAAAGATACAAGGAGCAATGATCTATCCGGTTGTTCTTGTCATTTTTAGTATATTGATTGTTGTTGGCATGCTGACATTTGTTGTGCCAAAAATCGTTGGCATATTTGAAGGTTCTGACCAAGAATTGCCTGCACTCACACAGGCGATGATATCGTCAAGTGAGTTTCTTCAGAGTTGGTGGTGGGCTATTGGGCTTCTAATCGTAGCAGCAATAATGGGCTTTCAAAAAGCATTACAGAACGAACCGTTTAAATATAAGGTTCACGCCAATATTCTCAAGGTCCCACTTATTGGAAAAATCAATCGAGGTTTTAATGCTGCCAGGGTTATTAGTACGTTAAGTATATTGTCCAAAAGTGGGGTGCCTTTAGTAGAAGCGTTACGCATATCTGGTCAGGTTTCTGGAAACTTATGTATCCGAGAGGCTGTCATAGAGGGTGCGGAGAAGCTTAAAGAAGGTGCTACCTTATTTAATTCATTAGATCAAAGTGGCTATTTTCCACCGATGATGATGCAAATGGTGGCAAGTGGTGAAAGTAGTGGTGAACTGGATAGCATGTTGGGCCGAGCTGCGGATAACCAAGAAAGAGAATTAGAAGATCTCGTGAGCACCATAGTCAGCTTGTTTGAACCACTGATGTTGGTAGTGATGGGAGGGGTGGTAATGGTGATTGTATTGTCCATAATGCTCCCGGTAATTAATATGAATAGTTCTATTGGATAAGTAAAAAGGAAATGGCAACAATGAAAAGAGTTAACTACACCGTGACACCAAAACGAAGTGCCGGTTTTACATTAATCGAAATCATGGTCGTGGTGGTCATCTTAGGCGTGTTAGCTGGGCTGGTTGCTGTAAACGTGTTTGATAATGTTGATAAATCTCGTGTCCAAGCGGCACGAACAGATCTTTCGACAATTTCTCAGGCTCTTGATTTGTTTAAGCTTGATAATTATACCTATCCAACAACCGATATGGGGCTGGATGCATTAGTAAACAAACCGGAAAATGCTCGAGGCTGGCCATCCAATGGCTATATAAAGAAAGAGCCGTTGGATCCATGGAGACGCCCCTACGGTTATATTAGCCCTGGAACTAACGGCGAACCGTTTGAATTGTATTCGCTTGGTGCTGATGGAAATGAAGGTGGAGAAGGTGCTAGCCAAGATATAACCATGGCCGACCTATAGCTATGAGATCACCATCATTGACAGTAAATCCCAATTCAAAGGGGTTCACGTTAATCGAAATAATGGTGGCGATCATTATTATTGGTATCATGACGGCATTAACTGCGCTTAATGTTACATCGAATGACCCTGCAAGAAATTTAAAGAAAGAGGCTCAAAGATTTGTGGCCGTCGTCTCTCAAGCGGTAGATGAAGCTTCTTTTCAACAACAAGAGCTGGGCATTGTTGTCACTGAAGATGGATATCAGTTTGTACGGTGGTGGAGGGAAGAAATTGATGAAACTCTTGCATCCACATCAACGGCTACGGGCGCGGCTACGACACCCCTTTCAGCAACACCTCCTGAACCACCGAAGCCTAAGTGGGTTTTAGTCGAAAATGACAACACTTTACGTAGTTATGAGCTTCCAGAGGGGGTTCGATTCCTATTGGAATTAGAAGAAAGTGAGTTTGTTAAAATAGGAGAGAACCAAACGACCAATGGAGAAACAGAGCTCACAAAGACAAATTTAAACCTAGATGAGATTGGTCCGGAGATTGAAGAAGATACAACGTATGAACCATCGGTTTATATACTTTCTAGCGGTGAAATGACGCCGTTCGTTGCTGAGTTCTTTTTGGAATACGACAGCTCGATTATGCTGGTTGTTAAAGGAGATGACTTAGGGCGAGTTAAGATAGATTTTGGTGACGATAATGAGCGCTGATTCTTTTTCTAGGCTTTCTGGGTTGTCAAAAAAAGGCTTTACACTCATTGAGGTAATGGTTGCTCTTGCGATATTTGCAATCTCAGTGACGGCGTTAACGGGGTCTTTTCAGTCCAATATTAATAATGCCGCACGACTAAAAGATAAAACGATGGCGACTTGGGTTGCGCAGAATAAGCTGGTCGAATTAAAGGCTGCGTATAATTTGAATAAGTCAGTGCCGTCAACGTCAAAGCGTGTTGATAAAGTAAAATTCGCGGAAAGGGATTGGCTTGTTGAGACGTCTGGGGAGAAAACGCTTCAGGGTGCTTTGATTAAAATTTATATCGAAATTAAAAAGGATGATGGTGACGAAGAACAGGGAGCGCTTGCAATCTTAGAAACTGTTTTTGTGGCCAAGAAATAATATGAATTACACGAGCGCTTTCTTTTCGGTTAAGACAAGAGGCTTCACCCTCATTGAGCTTTTAGTTTCGATGGCCATTTTTTCCATAATGGCAGGCGGAATGTATTTGGTATTTAATAATTTTAGTAAGGTTAAGGAAATCACGGATAGGGACTCAAAACGGCTTGCTGAATTACAGCGAGCATTTTCGTTCATGCATAAAGATCTTAGTTTTATTATACCTCGGCCCGTGACTGATGAGTTTGATTCTGAGAACCCATTGGATGCACTAACATCAAGCGGGGATGCGATAGAGTTCACCCGAAGTGGTTGGAATAGCCCTCCATTTCTTGCGAGAAAGAGGAGTGAGTTGCAAAGAGTTAGCTATGCGTTAGAGGAGGGCGTCCTTAAACGAAATTATTGGTATGTTCTGGATCGAGCACAAGATAGTTTAAGCAGAGGACTGGTATTGTTAACGAATGTTGAGGAATTATCTTTTATTTTTTATTTTGAGGATTCAGGAAGCCTTAAGGATGCCGCCCAATGGCCCCCTTTAAACCCTGTCGGTTGGTCGGCTATAATGGACTGTGGTTTTCACGAGGAAAATGACATTCGGCTACCGGATGTTGTGGAGATGAAAATTAAAACGTCAGATTATGGCGAGATTTCTAGAAAATATTCTGTTTTATCAGGGTATGGTTTCGCTTTAAACGAGGTTGGGTGCTTATGACGCCTTATTTAAAGCCTAGGGCCAGTCAAAGCGGAACAGTTATTATAACCGTCCTTATGCTAATAGCTGTGGCTACGTACTTAGCTGTTGAAATGACTTATCGTCAACGAATCGATATTACGCGAACAGGAACCTTATTAGCGCTGAGTCAATCTGAGGAAAACGTCAAAAGCGCTGAGGCTCTAGCACAATACGTACTTGTTGAAGATTTTTTGGCGGACATAAAAAAAACACCAAGTACTGATGACTTGGAGGAGCAATGGACTACGCCAGTTCAAACTGCTTTAGGGCAGGGTGTAATAGAGGGTGAGATCACTGATTTGCAAGGGCGGTTTAACATCAATCGGTTGCTACTGGCAGGGGACTCGGTAGTTCAGTTTGTGAAGTTACTGGGGAATTTGCACATTCCCATTGATAGCTCAAGCAGTTTAACTCCGGCTTCTATTGCTGCTAGAGTCGTTGATTGGCTTGATGAGAATCATGATCTAGAGACTGATGGGCATGAAGATCAAGAGTATTTGCTACTAGATCCAGCCTATACAGCGGCAGATCGAATATTGGTCGACCTAAGTGAACTTATGCTTATAGCTGGAATTACAAGAGAGGACCTTGAAAGATTAGCCCCGCATGTGGCGTTATTGCCCCCGAGTACGAAATTAAATGTTAATACAGCCACAGATGAAACACTTAAAGCGTACTGCTTGGATGCAAACACAATCGGACCTATACAGGCGTCTGGTGGATACGATAAAGAAAGTGATCTAGACGATATTGTTGATCCCGGAAAAGGCTCCCTGATTAGTAATTGTACACCGGTTCCTGCCCGTGACGACCTTAGCCTCGAAACTGATTTTTTCCTCTTAAAAGCTAAGGCTACGATCGATAAACGCTCGATAAATATGCACTCTGTTCTTTATCGATCTGGCTCCACAGCCTCCAATGTCAAAGTAAAAGTTATACTCCGTAAGCATTTAGACCCATTTAGCGGTGTTTAAATACACAAGCTGGCATATACTACTGAAAACACAAACAAAAGATAAAAGCTATCGTGAAAGATACACTATATTTACAGCTTAAAGATGAAGCGCTTCAGTCACTACTGGAAGGGCAGCACCTCACTAGCATCGAAAGTGCCGATGACGAGGGATTGACTTCAGATGACCAGGAGGGATTTGATACTGACGATTCCGAGCACGTGGTATCTGAAGCCCAGGTTCAGTGGTTATTAGCGCCTGATGGCGTGGTTAATGCTGATGCAGCTACGGGTTCAATAGACGAGGCTCTTGATTTTTTGCTTGATGCTCGAGGCGGTCTATTTGGGCTTGATGTGGTGCTTATTCTTCAGGGGTCCCACGTATTCTCAACAACGGTTAATATCCCGTCTAAGCAAACAAAGCATATCGCTCAAGCGTTACCATTTATGCTTGAAGATAACATTGGGGAAGACGTCGAAGGGCTTCATTTTACCCCCGGCGATCGAGACAGCGAAGGAAATGTCGGTGTTTTGTCCATTCGAAAATCGGTTGTTGAGATATTGGTCGATGAATTTGACAGGGCAGGGCTTCCGCTCACCGCTATAATCCCCGACATGTTGTGTTTGCCTGCTAACGATAGCCAATGGACGTTCGTAACTGATGGGCATCAGCTCATTACACGTACCTCCCAATATCAAGCATTGTCTATAGAGTTAGATGCACTTCCTATTTTGCTTAATGCGCTATTTCCAGAACAAGAGAAAGACCAAGAGAAAGACGAAGATAATAGTCAGATAGCAGCGCCCGATACGCTAAAAGTGCTTGTTACTCAGGAATTCAAAAGTGACAACTTCGAAAACTGGTTAAAAACTCAGATTACCAGTCACTTAGTCGATATAGAAACAGAATTAGATTTACAGCATATCGAATCAACAGAGTTTGTTTATCTTTGCGATAATCTGAACTCAGCAAGTCTTAAACAAAGCAATTTACTCGTAGGTCCTTATAAGCCAATTCTAAAGCGTGCTCCTAGCTTATTTAATTGGAAGCCATCTGCGATTTTGTTGTCTATTTTTATGTGTTTGTTCGTTGGGTTTCAATACGTACAAGCGTCAAAGCTTGAGCAGCAGGCGTTACAAGCAGACAGCGAGGCAAAGGCGCTTTATAAAAAGTATTTCCCTCGAGATAAACGTATCTTTGATGTGCGTAAGCAAATGAAGAGTCATCTGATGAATGCAAATACAGGGGGTGAGGGTGCTAGTTTCTTACCGCTTCTTGCTCAGGTAGGTGAGAAGATGAACGAAATGAATCGAGGTAAGAAAACTCAAGTTATCAGCCCTTTAAGGATGTCCTTTGATCAGGTGCAAGGACTTTTGAAAATTGATTGTACCGCTCCAGGGTTTAACGACTTAGATAACTTAAAAAAGAAACTTGAAACCTTACAACTCAGTGTCGAGATTGCGCGGGCAAGTCAAGATGGCGATAAAGTTAAAGCCCGTGTTAATGTTAGGAGTGCTTCGTAATGTCAAATACCCCTTCGGCACTTGACACCCTGAACGTGAAAATACGTGAGCTAAGACGTCAATATGAAATGATTTCATCAAGAGATCGTATTATGTTGAACAGCCTTGTTGTTTTTCTCGTGATAGTAATGGGATTTTTTTTGGTACTTAAGCCGGCTTTTAATGCAGTTGACCAGGCTCAACTAACGTTGAAGGGCAAGCAAGACCTATTGCAGTGGATGAAAAGCAATGAGCATCGCGCAAAAAGTATTACTGGTTCAGGTAGTAAAACAAAAGGCCGCAAACCGGGACAATCGTTGTTAGCGTTGATTAACCAAACATCGGGGCGTTTTCAAGTATCGTTAAAACGTTATGAGCCTGAAGGTAGTGATAAGCTCCGAGTGTGGGTAGAAGATATTCCGTTTAACAGTTTAATTCGTTGGTTAAATAGTCTTGAGTCTAGTAATGCTGTCAGTGTTATCAATATCTCAATCGATTCTCAAAAAGAATCTGGGATTGTTAATGCGAAAGTTGTATTCAAAGGATAGAAGCAATCTGATATGTATGAGTCCTATTTTGGCTTAAAGGAAGCGCCGTTTTCGATTGCCCCTAATCCCCATTATCTATACATGAGCAAGCAGCATAATGAGGCGCTTGCTCATTTGATTTATGGCGTAGAACGGGAAGGTGGCTTTATACTGCTGACTGGTGAAGTTGGTACTGGTAAAACTACAATTTGTCGCTGTTTTTTGGAGCAGGTCCCTGAGAATGTTGATGTCGCTTTTATTCTCAATCCTAAACTTGATTCAGAACAGTTGCTGGAAACTATCTGCGATGAGCTCTCTATCGGTTATATTGGTGATAGTTTATCAATAAAAGACTATACAGATTACATTAATGAGCGCTTGCTTAGGTCGCATAGTAAAGGTCGGCATACCGTCATTATTATTGATGAAGCTCAAAATTTGTCACCTGCTGTTCTTGAACAGCTTCGCCTTTTAACTAATTTAGAAACTCATGAAAAAAAGCTGCTTCAGATAATCTTATTGGGACAGCCCGAGTTACAAGACATTTTTCTCAAGCCAGAGTTACGTCAATTATCACAGCGAGTAACTGCACGTTTTCATCTTGATGCGCTCACAAAAGAAGAGATTGCTCCTTATGTTTATCACCGATTAGCGATAGCTGATTGTGCATTTCCTGAAGTGTTGTTCCCTGAAAAAACCATTCAAAAGCTGTATTCCATTAGTAAAGGTATTCCCAGAGTTATTAATTTGGTATGTGATCGCTCTTTGCTGGGAGCCTATGCTGAAAACAAGAAAAGTATCGAAAGCCCTTTGTTGCAAACAGCAGCTAAGGAAGTGCTGGGTAAAAGCCTTGTTCTTCATAAAGACGATAAGAAGGCGTTTTTTAAATCGCTAGTGGTGTCGAACAACTGGATTGCGATATTGGGATTGTGTATAGCTTGCCTGACGTTGGGTATTGTTTTATCAACTCTCTTTTTGGATGGTAAGCCAACAAAACAAACCATTAGCGCAACGCAGGCACCAATTGATCTTACAGAAGAAAGTATTATAAATACCCATGCAGACCGACCTCCAGCCAGTCTCAAGTTACCGAAAGTGGGTAAAATAACTAATAAAACCAACAATCAAAATGGCGTAGTAAACAATGATGAAAAAGAGGCTTTAGCTCCCTCTATTGAACCCCAGCCAATAAGTAGTCATTGGTTGGGGTTCAATGAATTGCTGGCTAAAGGCGAACTGACTGAACAGTTATCTTACGTGAGTTTGATGAAGTTGTGGGGTATTCACTTTCGACCCGGGCAGGATGGATTTGCATGCAAGTACGCAAAAGCAAATGGTGTTAATTGTCTGAGTAAAATAGGCAGCGTAGGTGTTGTGGCTCATCTTGGACTTCCGGCTATTTTAACCCTGTTTGATACTGATGGCGGCAAACACTTTGTTGTTGTGCGTTCAATTGCTGATGAAAGTGTTCAGCTTATCGTTAATGATTTTGAAGTTGAGATGTCCATTTCTGAGTTGCATAAGCATTGGCGCGGTCATTTTGTTGTTCTCTGGAAAAAGCCTCCACTATACGTTACTCCGCTCAAACCTGGAACTATAGGTCCAATGACCAAATGGCTAGGTAAACAGTTGGATATATACGAAGGAGTGAAGCACCCGTCCCTTGGACGTTCTTTCTACGATGATGCACTTGTACAGAGACTGAAGGCTTTTCAAAAGGAAGTAGGGGAGCAGGCTGATGGTATAGCAGGCGTTAACACCCTAATATTGCTATCAAATCACACAGATAAAAACATCCCGTCGTTTTCTATAAATAGGGAAACGATGTAATGTCATATATTCTTGATGCGTTAAAGAAATCGGAAGAAGAACGAAAAAAAGGCGATGTTCCCGGATTACAAACTTACACCCCTACAGCAGAAGCCTCTTCTGGTAATAAAACTTGGGTGATTGGCGTAATAGTACTGGTAGCTACGAATATCATAGGGTTACTAATTTGGGCGCCATGGCAGGCGACTAGTACTCTTGTGAAAGAAAATGTGCTACCCAATGTTCAAGTAGGCTTACCTCCTACGCCTATTCGACAGGCTGCACCTCAACAACAGGTGTTAACTGCACCGGTAACCAAGCCTGCAACAGTTAAACCTACCATTAAGCCCATCGTGAAAGCTGTGGTTAGGCCGAAAGTTAAGCCAACGGCAAAGCCCGTAGTTAATCCTATCGCTAAATTACAAAGCACCTATAGAGAAGAGCCGGCCCCTCAAGAAGAATACCGATCAAAAATGACACCATCCACAGCATATTTACCTCAACTATCGGAGTTACCGCAATCAATACAAACTCAAATTCCTGATTTAACCTTCTCATCGCATATGTACTCAAGTCAAGACAGGTTTCGGAGCATAACAATTAACGGTAAACGCCTAAAGCAGGGGCGTTACTATAACGAGCATCTTTATGTAAACGAAATCACTGAGAAAGGAGCAATTATGGGTTTTGAAGGCACTCTATTTGAAGTAGATGTCCTTGGGCAGTGGGGGGATTAGTTGTTTTTTTGCTTTTGGTAAAAAAAATGCGCTAAATCTTAGACAGTTACGCACAATTTACTATATTTGTATCATCATAAGTAACTAATAGCGGCGCCATTATGGAATCGAAAACGGTAGAAGACATTAATCAACGGAAAGTCGCTCGCCGCCATTTGATTTATTACCTTCGTGTGTACGATGCCAAAACGGGTGATTTGTTGGGTAATCTGGTGGATATTAGTACGCGCGGCATAATGTTGGTCAGTGATAGTGCCTTACCACTTGATAAAGACGTGCTATTACGGATGGTATTGCCGGATACGATAGAAGGTAGCAGGGAGGTTGAATTTGAGGCGGTAAGTCGTTGGTGTAAAAACGATATTAACCCTGATTTTTACGATACAGGCTTTGAACTTATAGATCCTTCCTCGAATTTCCTTGAAGTAGTTGATAAGCTTGTAGAGGATTGCTTATTCAAAAATTAAGAGCCGTCAGTAGCATCTGGCTTCTCGTTACAACTCAACACAAAATAGCCGCGTTTTTCTTTTAAGCCTGGTAGTTATATTGCCTGCATTCCTTTATATTGGATTAACTAATTGGTTTGAATTGGTTCACACTTTGACCCAGTAAATACCATCTCATTACGCAGGCGTTTCACTTTTATGAGCACACTCGATGCGCTGAAGTCCAACTTAAATGTTGCAAAAACACTCATTGTTGACGGTAGAGATCGCTATCTTGGTGTGACTAAAGTTGCTATTGCGATTGAGCAGATTTATCGTTTGCAGCGCAATAAGGCAAAATTACTACCAGATAGCGATGCGCAGCTGCTGCTATCTCAAGCCCATACCGAATCTGCCGAAAAGATATGTGAATTATGTAAAGAGAATGGCGCGATTTGGGTTAAATTTGGCCAGTTTCTCAGTTGTCGGCCGGATATATTACCTCTCGAGTATTTAAAGGTTTTGCAGAAACTTCAAAATGATGCAAACCCTGCTCCATTTGAAAAAGTTCATCCGACAATAATTGAAAGTTGGGGTGAAGGCTGGGATAGTAATTTCCAATCATTCGACGTTATACCAGCAGCAACAGCATCTATTGCTCAGGTTCATAAAGCTGTATTAAAAGACGGAATGGTGGTGGCAGTAAAAATCCAATTACCTGATGTCGTTAATCTGTTTGAGCAGGATTCCCTTGTTTTTCGTTCAGTGGCTGGTGTGATTGCCCCCCTTGTAAAAGAGATAGATATTCGCCAGGTAACGGATCAGCTTATTAAGTTAACGATGGAGGAGCTGGACTTTACAATTGAAGCGTCTAACTTACGCTCATTTATAAACCATGACCATCAAAAAGGCATCCGCATACCGGCATTGGTCGGTAAACTTTGTTCTAAAAATATATTGGTTACAGAATGGATAGAGGGCGTTCGTTTAACCGAATATATTGATGAGTCTCCTGCAAAGGCAAAATCAATTCTAAATCGCTTGCTATCAAGTTATATCCAACAAATAACACAATTCTGCAGTTATCATGCAGACCCGCATCCGGGAAATTTTCTTGTAGATGAGCATGAAAATATTGCGATACTTGATTATGGTGCGTTAGCATCACTAACAAGCGAGGAAGCGTTGCAGTATGGTCAATTGTTATTTGGACTAATGGGTATTAGCCCGGCCAACCTGGGAGAGCTATTTGCGAAAGCTGGCTTTGTTTGTGAAAATCAAGAGGTTCTAGAGGAAGTCAGCGAGCATTTTTTGGAAGATGATCGGAGAGATCGTAGCGTATCGGACCGTTTAACCGATGTGTTAGAGCTACTAAGGGCAAATCGGGTTACAATGCCGGATACATTTATTGCGATGGCCCGAGTTATAATTAGCATTGGCGGTTTTATGAAGCAGTATGATGTTGACTTTGAATGGATGCCTGCGTCGAAAACTGAATAAAAACAATAAAACGTTATCAAGGAATGATATTTAACTTTTCTTTACTGCATTGGTATACCATACCGAGCGTTATAAATACTTGAGACCGTATCGTGTTGCTTATTAGAATAAAAAAACTTCATCACATTATTTTCTCCTTATCATTAATTGTTTCACTTCTTTGCGCTAATGTTTATGCGGAAGAAGTAACGTTGCCTGCATTTTTGGAATCCGTTACCTTGCCATCAGGAGAGCAATATGATGGCCAGCTTATTAAGGGGGTTCCAAATGGAAGGGGGCAGTTACTTAAGGCCAATGGTGATCAATATGATGGCGTATTCGTTAACGGGAAATTAGAAGGGCGAGGCGTTTTTCGTTGGATTAACGGAGATGTATACAAAGGCAAATGGACTCAAAATAAAAGGCAAGGGTTTGGCTCCATGCAATATGCCAATGGAAATCACTATGAAGGTGAGTGGTTAGCTGGTAAGCGTCACGGTCAAGGGCAACTTACATTCCGTAGCGGTACGCGCTATGAGGGTCAATGGAAAACTGACCTTAAGCATGGCGAGGGTATGCTCATCTATCGAAGTGGACAACGATATATTGGTAAATATAAAAATGACCTTCGACATGGGAAAGGAGTTCTCGTCAGGGCTAACGGTGAATCCTATCGTGGCACTTTCTCAAAGGATAAAGAGCATGGTGTTGGTGAGTGTAGTACTAAGTACGGCAACGTCGAAACCTGTTTGTTTAATAAGGGTAAACGCATAACTAAAAAGAACCTTGTTGAACGAGCTGCATCTTATCAAAAAAATCATGCGCCTACTTATGAGTTTCAGGGAGGTATAGGTTTTGTATTTGAGGATGGGTTTACCAAGAAAAGGCGCTACCTTCAAAATGATAATGTTTGGTGGGAAAGCAAGGTTGCTTTGTTAGCCACAGAGTTGCGTATACGAAGTGAGGGGGAGAATCAATTTGTTCACTTCATTATTCGTGAATACGATGGCGTAGGGAAGTATCATATTAAAAAGGGTGATTTGCTAATAGCAATAGAGGGGAGCGACCCCCTTGAACTCCCAGAAGCATCGGAAGCTATCATCGAGATAACTTCCGAACATAAGGGCGTTATAGAAGGTAGGTTTTCACTGCCATCTCTTACGCTAACAAAAAAGAACGCTGTTTTTAAATACACCATTAGAAATGGCCAATTTGAAGCTAGCAAAAGCCCTGCGAAGTAGAGTTAAATTAAGGGTTATGTCTTAGTGAGAGTCCCATAGAACGATTAACGGTAAAACAAACGCGGTTATGAATCCGGTCAGCCCCATTGCTAACGCCGAAAAAGCACCTGTTTCTCTGTCTTCTTCTATTGCTCTTGCTGTACCTATGGCGTGAGCACTTATACCCATCGTTATGCCTCTAACGCGCTTGTCAGTGATGCGCATTTTATTTAGAAGGCTAGGTCCTACAATAACTCCGATAATTCCGGTGTATATTACGAATACAGCGGCGAGAGATGGGATTCCCCCAATTTCAGTAGAAACTGCCATTGCTATGGGGGTAGTAATAGATTTTGTTAACAACGATAGAAGTGTTGTTTGTCCGGCACCCATCATCCATGCAATAACTGCCGTAATAGAAATCGTAATAACGGATGCCAAGATTACGGTAACTAATATTGGGGCAAGCATAGCTCGGATGCGCTGAACATTTTCATAAAGTGGGACTGCAAGGGCAACGGTTACTGGCCCAAGCATTAGATGCAGAGGTTGTGCTGTCGCAAAGTATTGGTCAAAGGATAAGCCTAATGCTAATAACGTTACAAATACACTGAATAGCCCAATAATCATTGGCTGGAAAAAAGGGTTATGTTTGGACTTTTTATAACACCACTGGCCAAACTTAAACGCTAAAAGGGTTATAAATACCCCAAACAACGGATTACTAATGATTGAATCTAATGCGAGCGAAGGCATTGAGGGTTTAGTCACCTGAACTCTCCCTGTTCACTTGTTTTTTTGTGTTAAGGGGGCGTGACATAAAAAACTTCATAATATAAGGAGTAAGAGCAATAGTTGTGATGGTGCTTACCGTTAGTGCAACAATCAATGCAAGCCACTCTTCTTGGAGGAGTGACCAGTATCCCATGGCGCCTACGCACGCGGGCATTAGAAAAAGTGGGATATACGGGAATAACGCTGTGGAGGTTGTAGATAAGGGCTTTGGGGTGTTTCCTTTTATCAGTAAATACAGGAATAATATGCCCATTCCTATAACCGCACCAGGGAATGGCAGCCCAAATTGAGCAGATATAAATTCACCTGCTAATTGAAATCCAATGAGTATCAGTAAACCTTTTAGCAAAAGCTTTCCCGCATAAGTATTTGAAATACGATGATTAGAAAGGAGATTATACCTTAAATTTTCAACGGGTGATTAATTCAAGCTGGACTGTTATGGCGATGCTGCTGCCAATCAAGAGCTATATTAATGCCTTCTTTTGCAGAGACTGATGGAGCCCATTTTAACGCTTCACGGGCTTTTTTGTTGGAAAACTCAAAGTTGTTGCCAAACGCTTTAACGTCGGTTGTGCTTAACAGCATATTTTTGATGATTCCCCTTTGCTTTAAATGCTGACCTACCCATGCTACAGCGAACATTAACGGATATGGTAGCTTGTGGACTCTTAATGTAATACTTAGTTGGGCTGCTATATGACGGAAAAACTGTTCCGGTGTTATTTCGGTGTTGTCATCAAGGATAAGGTAATCTTCTCCGATTGCAGCAGGCGACTCAGCCGCGGCTATTATGGCTGAAACCAAGTCATTAATATAAATAAGGTCTACGCAATAAGGTTTGCTTTTGTGCCATATGAAAGCGTGCTTATCTTTTATCATCTCAATAACTGCGGGAAAGAACTGGCGGTCACCTGGTCCATATACCCAGCCTGGATATATTATTGTTGTGTTAAGCAACCCTCTTTTCTCAAAGCTTTTGACAATTTTGCATGCTTCGATCTTTGTGTCCGCATAAGGCTCCCCCCAAGATCGATATTCAGTTTCTTCTGTGATGACTTCAGATGATTTGGGTATACCAAACACATCAGATGTAGATACCAAAATAAAGCGCTCAACATCGGCTTCAGAAGCTGCATTACATATGTTTTTGGTGCCTTGGACGTTTACTGATTCAAATGTTGAGCGTGGTGCAACAGAGTTTAGTAATGCAGCGGTATGAAACACATACGAAACTCCGGATACAATCTTTTTTAACGAGTTAGGATCTGTTATATCCGCAGGGCAAACTGTGATGGAGGGGAGGCGTGATGCTGGCAAGCTGTCTATAAATTTTGCAAATACTGGGTTTTCTGGGAGGTCTAGGGCTTTTACCTTAAAACCCAGGTCGAGAAGCCGTAAGACCAGGGCTTGTCCGACAAAGCCAGCGGCTCCAGTAACTAGGGCTGTCTTTTCCATAATGATGGTACTCCGTGTTATTTTTTCAACTAACCAATTATTTATTGGTACTATCGTGCATGCGTGGCCAGAATTTACACCCTAAAGCGACTGCTCGCAAGTATGACAAATTAAAACTTCGTGATAGGGGGTGATGATGGCTAAGTCACTAAGCAAAATAGGTGTTTTGTAAACCGTTTTATTAACTATTGTTACTGTTTGTTAAGATGGAGGTCAAAAACTGGGAAATGTCCATTCACGGTCTATACTACTTTCGTTAACTGGCTCTACGGAATTTTTTGGGAGCCTATATTGAGAGTCGCAAAGCACAGATAAAGTGAGTGGTAGTAGCATGGAAAACAAAAAGACAGAAATATTCGATAAAATATCAACATCGCTTGAAGAGCGAACGGGTAAAGATCGGCGTGAATCAGAGACAACTGCCGAGTACATTAACCCAGAACTTGATAGGCGAAAAGAAGGTCGTAGGGAAGAAACTACTGCGAGCTAATTAGAAATAAACTCCCAATAATTAAGGGTGAATGTAAAATCTTATTTACATTCACCCTTAATTATCCTTTTTGTAGCTTTTGTCCTTATAGTTTTTCCCACCTTTTTCCTCTTATCGTTTATTATACTTATTAGTCCTTCCTGGATTTTTTACCCTTGCTTGGTGTCCAAGCACAACACCACATTTTATATGGAAAAAACATGAAAAAGACGTTTGTAACACTCGCACTGGCAGGCTCTCTAACATTAACTGGTTGTACAGTTGATCCTTATACCGGAGAGCGTACCGTGAGCAAAGCTGCAATAGGTGCAGGTATAGGTGCTGTCTTGGGTGCTGCGGTATCAAGTAAAAAGGATAGAGCCAAAGGGGCGGTCATCGGAGCGGCTTTGGGTGGTGGAACTGGATACTATTTCGACAGGCAAGCAAGCTTACTTCGCCAGAAGCTTGCTGACACGGGAGTGAGTGTTACTCGAACCCCTGAAGGTATTCACTTAAATATGCCTGGACACATCAGTTTTCCGTCAGGCCAATACGCGTTGATGCCCACTTTTTATGAAACACTGGACTCTGTCGCGTTAGTCTTTAACGAATTCAAAAAGACCGATATTCGAATTGCTGGCCATACGGATAGTTCAGGTGGTGACTCCCTTAACCGAACGTTGTCGGAGCGTAGAGCAAACTCTGTTATGCAATACTTCGCTAGTCAAGGTGTTGGTACAGCTCGCATGTCATCCGTAGGTTATGGCGAGCGCTATCCAGCAGTAAGCAATGACAGTAAGCAAGGTCGAGCAACTAATCGTCGAGTTGAAATTGAGATTTTAAACCCTCAGCCTGGTCGATAAACGTCGAAGGAACTTACAATGTCTTATCAATATGATTTGTTTGTTATAGGTGCAGGGTCCGGTGGTGTTCGTGCTGCACGAATGGCTGCTACTGAGGGTGCCAAGGTTGCTGTTGCAGAAAAGCAAGCCTTGGGTGGTACCTGTGTGAATGTGGGCTGTGTACCTAAAAAGTTATTTGTTTACGGTTCACATATTAGTGAAGAAATTGAAGCAGCTGAAGGTTTTGGCTGGTCGATTAAAAATGTTTCATTTGATTGGGATATTCTGCGAGATAACAAAACTCGTGAAATAGAACGACTAAATGGTATCTACGGAGACCTGCTAGACAATGCTGGCGTTGATTTAGTGGTGGGTGAGGCAAATATTGTTTCACCTCACGAAGTTAAAGTAGGCGATACGGTTTATACTGCGAAAAATATTCTTGTAGCTACAGGGAGCACGCCTTTTATTCCAGAGTTTCCTGGAAGCGAGCTTGCAGTAGATTCAAACCATTTTTTCTATATGGAAACCTTGCCCAAAAAAGCGATAGTTGTTGGTGGCGGATATATTGCTGTTGAATTCGCTGGTATATTGAATGGGTTCGGTGTGGAAACCCATCTTATTTATCGTGGCCCATTGTTTTTGCGTGGCTTTGATACTGATATACGTGAATTTGTTAGGGATGAACTGTTAAAGAAAGGCATTCATTTGCATTTTGATACCAACATCGAAACGCTAACAAAAAGTGAAGATGGTAGATTAATAGCGCAATTAGGTAGCAGCCAAATTGATGCCGATATGGTGCTTTATGCAACAGGAAGGCGCCCACTTATTGATAATTTGGGTTTGGAAGCTGTTGGTGTTAAATTGCGACCTAATGCTTCAATCATCGTTGATGATTATTATCAAACATCAGTTTCTTCGATATATGCAATTGGTGATGTTATTGGTCGACTTCAGTTAACACCTGTAGCACTGGCTGAAGGTATGGCTATTGTTGACAATCTCGTAAAAGGCCAGAAGCGTAAGGTTGATTATTTAAATATAGCAACCGCAGTATTTTGCCAGCCGAACATCGGTACGGTAGGTTTAACTGCTGAAGATGCTGAAAAACAATACCCTGGTGATATCACTTTGTTTACGTCTGACTTTAAGCATATGAAGCATACGTTAAGTGGGCTAGATGAGCGCACTTATATGAAACTTGTTGTACAGACCAGTACGGATAAAGTTTTGGGTGCGCATATGGTTGGCTCTGATGCTGGAGAGATTGTTCAAGGGCTTGCCATCGCCCTAAAGTGCGGGGCAACGAAAGCACAATTCGACAGCACCATAGGCATACATCCTACTGCGGCAGAAGAGTTTGTAACGATGAGAACGCCTACGTCGGCATAAGAGGGAATTAGTGATGTCAAACAATGAAACTGTGTCCAAAGGTGAAATAATTGAAGCAAAGGTATTTCGCCGTTTGCTTGCTCATTTGGACGAGCGTAAAGATGTTCAGAATATTGAATTAATGAATTTAGCGGATTTTTGCCGTAACTGTTTATCGAAATGGTATGTAGCAGCAGCTGAAGAAGAGGGTGTAACATGCGAGTATGAGGACGCTCGTGAATTGGTATATGGGATGCCTTATTCGGAATGGAAAGCTAAATATCAAAAGGAAGCTACACCTGAGCAATTAGAAAAGTTTAATAAAAAATAGCGCTATTCGGAAGAGAAAGTAGTGATAGTGGAGGCTTTATTGATTTCATTGTCGCTATTTCCTTTCTCTTTTATCTCACGTTTATGCGATATAGCGCGATGTTAGCGTTGAGTTTCTAATGTGTTTTCAATATCGATAATCATATCTTCTAAGGCTTGTTTTGAGTCACCTGGCTCAGACCACATTCCCCGCTGAATAGCCTCATATAATCGTTCAGCCATTTCTTTCATAGCATTAGGGTTAACGGATTCTAGAAATGCCCTGTTTTTCTCATCAAATAAATACTGTTCCGTTATCGACTGGTATTGATAGTCATCAATAAGGTCTGTCGTCGCATCGTAGGCAAATAAATAATCAACAGTAGCGGCCATTTCAAATGCACCTTTATAACCATGTTGTTGCATTGCCTTCATCCATTTTGGATTTAGCGCACGAGAACGAATGACTTTATTAAGCTCTTCTTTTAAAGTTTTGATGGCTGGGTTTGCGGGGTTGGAGTGGTCACCGTGATAAACCGCGGGCGTATTATCTGACATCACTTTAACAGCGTTGGCCATGCCGCCTTGAAATTGGTAATAGTCATCCGAATCCAATAAATCATGTTCACGATTGTCTTGATTTTGAATGATGACATCGATTTCAGATAACCGGCTTGCAAAGGCTTGGAATGCTACTTTTCCTTTATCTGCTTGGCTATATGCATAACCTCCCCAATTAATATACGCTTGGGCAAGGTCTTCTTTTGTATCCCACAGACGTTCGTCTATGAGTCCTTGTAATCCTGCACCGTAAGAACCAGGTTTTGACCCAAAAATACGCCATTTTGCTTGTGCGATTGCAGTACTTTTTTCTATGCCATCTTCTAAAAGTTCGCTAATTTCGTTGTTGATTGCGTCTCTTATTGGGTTGTTATTAGATGTGTTGTGTCCAGGTTCTTGATGTTCATACAGTGCGTTGATCGCAGCATCAAATAAATTGATTACTTGAGGGAAAGCATCACGAAAAAAGCCGGAAATCCGCAAAGTCACATCGACTCTTGGATGACTCATTAAAAAGCTAGGGATTACCTCAAAATCAACGACACGGTTGGAACCAGGGGATCTAATGGGTTTCACACCCATTAATGCCATAGCTTGGGCAATATCATCACCACCAGTTCGCATGGTTGATGTTCCCCACACAGACATGCCAAGTTGTGTTGGGTATTCACCATGCTCTTGTAGGTGTCGTTCAATTAACTTTAATGCGGATTTCTTGCCCAGTTCCCAGGCGGCAGGGGTTGGAATTGATCGATTATCGATAGAATAAAAGTTACGGCCTGTTGGCAGCGTATCTAGGCGACCGCGAGTTGGTGCTCCACTGGGACCAGGTTGTACAAAGCGTCCTGAGAACCCATCGAGAATACCATCAATTTCATTCGGTCCACAAGCTTCAAATGCTGGAAGCAAAGAGTCTACTACCGACTTAAATAATGCCTGTGTTCTAGGCAACCCCATTAACCCCAAACGATCAACAGGTTCACGTAATGATTTGTCGTGATGAAGGAAGCGCTCCACGATTGACAATGAAAGGCTTTCAAGTCGTTCTCTGGTATCAGCTTCAGTACGCCAGCTGATATTTGATAGCTCCGGTAAATCTAGAAGTAATTTCGGCTTTCCACCTATCCATGGTGCAGACGGATCCAAAGTCAAAGGGTTAAACAGTGCAGTGTTACCATCGTTTTTGATAGAGGTATTCTTAAGTTTTAGGTCTTCGCAAGCTGCATGAAGCAGCCCTATATCTTTTGCTCCTGTTCCACGAGGAAGCCGCAACAAAGAAACCAGGGTTTCAGACCATTCTTGATTTATTGGTAGCTGACCAAACCGATGCAATCCGTTTCGAATTTGAGCTTCCTTTAATTCACAAAGGTAGGCGTCCAACTCACCGAGTAATGTATCCGAGATGTCGCTATCAGATGGGCTCTGATTTAGCTCAGAGTTGTCTATCGTAGAGTTTTCCGTATCTAGACTTTTTTTCTCTGAAGGATGGTATGAAGGAAGCTCTTTTGCAATATCGCTGGAGCCGAGAAGGGAGAGTATTTCATTTCGTAAAAACTCTTCTCGTAGAGGGTCAAGCCCTAACGCCTGGTAATATTCGTCTACCAAATTCTCCAATGCAGCTAAGTCACCGTATGTTTCAGCTCTAGCCATTGGAGGCATTAGGTGGTCAATAATAACGGCCTGAATACGTCGCTTTGCCTGGGCTCCCTCCCCAGGATCATTCACAATAAAAGGGTAAAGGTGGGGTAGAGGACCAAATATAGCATCTGGCCAACAGGTGTTACTTAGGGCAACAGCTTTTCCCGGAAGCCACTCTAGGTTGCCGTGTTTCCCTATATGAGCTACCGCATCAACATTAAACTGTTTTCGTAACCAATAATAAAATGCGAGGTAATCATGGGGCGGTACTAGATCAGGGTCATGATAAGAAGCAGCTGCATCAACATTGTAGCCTCTCGCAGGCTGAATCCCGACAAACACATTGTTGAGCCGAATGCCGGAAATCATTAATCGACCGGCACGGTATTTTGGTGATTGTTGTGGTTGCCCCCATCGTTCGATTACAGCGGATTGGTTTTTTTCTGGTAAGGTATGAAAAAAGCCCAGATAATCTTCTACAGTAATACTTTGATTACATTTGCGTAGGCTGAGTGTATCCAAGTCGTTGGTAACACTTTCTAGAAGTGCATCAATAAGCTTATCGCCATCACTTGGGATTGCGCCAACGGAATAACCTTGCTGAGCTAATGCTTGTAATATGGTGATGACTGATGCTGGTGTATCCAAACCGACACCATTACCAATGCGCCCCTCTTTGGTGGGGTAATTTGCAAGTAGCAAGGCAATGCGTTTTTCGGAATCCTGTTTGTTGCGTAGCGACGCCCAACCTTGTGCGAGCAACGCAACAAATTGAGCTCGCTCTTTGTGGAGTTGATAAATGATTTGGTCAACCTGGCACAAATCAGAGTGTGTCCGGGTTTCTTTGAACGTTATAGCGCGACTAATAATGCGTCCATCTAGCTCAGGTAATGCTACGTTCATTGCCATATCCCGTGCTCTGAGACCTTGGCTGTATTCCAGCCAGTCTTCTTTAGATGAGCTTGATGCTATGGCTTGAATTATAGGGAGGTCGCCGTGATATGGAACTTTATCAAGGGTGGGTAGGGAGCTTAGAGATGCATTTTCCTGAGAGCAAACAGAAAAACCTGTTGTATTGATAACAAGTTGAGCGTCAGACTGTTCTAGTATTATTGAAACCCTGTCCCGTGTGCCAGTGTCCTTTAGGCTGTTTACCACAATTGTCAGTGGTATTAGCCCAGTAGCATGTAGTAGTGAAGAAAATTCTTCAAAGGCTGCTGTATTTCCACTTTGCAAATGGCTTTTGTAGAAGATGAGTGCGACGGTGCTTTTTGTGGCTAGACCAGTTGCAATTGGATCTGTAGCTGTTGGTTGTGATTTATACCGTGCTTTCCATTGTGCCAGCGATATTTCACCATCTACGGCATCAAACAAAAGCGTATTTGGAATTGCTTCTGGCGCATCAAAGTTTTTTTCGCTTCCCTTCTTGTTTTCAAACCAGTGGTAGTGAATAAATCGAAAGAAGTGGTTAATGTTTTTGGCGCCTGCTTCTCTAAGATAACGCCATATGTCATGGTTTTTTGTATCACATGGTCCGACGTCCCGGCATAGATCAAAGGTGGAGTACCCCATTAGTTGAGGGTCAGCTGCGTCATCACCGGGAACAAAAACAATGTCACATTGTTTTTGTTCCGCTAGCAATCGTAGTTGTTCTATCCCATATGGCCAGTAATTTTCACCGCCAAGTAGAGAGACGATAATAAGTTTGGCATGCTTTAGTACTGATTCGAAATAGAGATCAAATGCTGCGGGTTTGGTAAGGTGTAAAATGTTTGCTAAGCGTAACGTAAACTCTGGTTGCGCGCTTGCTATAGAAACAGTTTCGAAATAGTGTTTCGCGGTGTTAGCCAGGATGTTGATGAGTGTATCTTGCGCAGAAAGGATTATGACATCTGCTGGAGTTTGTTGCAGGTCAATGATGCCTTCTTCATCACAAAAGCCGCCTGGCTTTGCCGCGAGTAAATGCATTTATTATACTTCCGCTTCCGCTAGTTTTGCAGAAACATAGCTTTCATCAAGGTCTTTCCCGATGATGACGAGGTTGGTTGATCTAACTTCATCTTTTTGCCATAAGCGATCAAAATATTGATCTACACGAGAGCCTACCCCCTGAATTACTTTTCTCATTGGTTTGCCTGGAATTGCAGCAAAGCCTTTGGCGCGATAAATTGGGAGTTCTTCCATAAGTAAGTTTAGCGCAGCAAGCAACTTGGCATTGTCAACTTCTCCTAACTTAACAACAAAGGAGTCAAAATCATCATGAGCATGTTTGTGGTGCTCACCGTGGGAGTGATGATGATCGTGATGAGTGTGAACATGATCAATTTCATCTTCGGAAGCTTTCTCTAGCCCCATTATCAACTCGCTCGCGATTACGCCATTTTCTATCATCAATGTTTTAACTTTGCTATTAACGCGAGAATCGACAATGTCACTGACAACAGATTTTTTATCGTCATCAAGCAAATCAGATTTGGATATTATAACGAGGTCCGCAGCGCTAAGTTGATCTGCCAATAACTCTTCTAATGTCGGGTCGTGGTCTAGGTTTTCGTCCGCTAAGCGTAGGGCTGCGATTTGCTCTGGATTGTTGGCGAACCTTCCGTCAGCTACCGCAGGACCGTCAATTACTGTGATGACAGAATCGACGGTGCAATGCGCTTTTATTTCAGGCCAATTAAATGCTTGAACCAAAGGTTTTGGCAATGCCAGTCCACTGGTTTCGATAAGGATGTAATCGATTTCATCCTTTCGTTCTACCAATGTTTTCATTACAGGCAAAAACTCTTCTTCTACTGTGCAACAAATGCAACCGTTAGCGAGTTCATAAACACCACTGTCGATTTTTTGGCTCTCTGTATTTTCGTCATCGTCACAGTCGAGCGGACAGCTTCGCAATAAATCTGCATCAATATCTAGCTCACCGAATTCATTGACAATAACAGCGATACGTTTGCCGTTTGCATTTTTAAGTATGTTAGAAAGAAGTGTTGTTTTACCACTACCTAAAAAACCAGTGACGATTGTGGCAGGTATTTTATTGAGATTAATATTTGTTGTGCTCATATGTATTCTCGTATTGAATTGTTTACGTAGCTTTGTTTTCTTAGGTAAGCTTAGTAGGACGTTTTACTGTTCTTGGCTTTTCTGGCTTTACTTTTGGACGGTAGACATGGGCTTTGTCTTCGTTATATAACCATGAATCATTAAAGGACTCAGGCTGAAGGACATGCCCGACAATAATAAGAGAGGTTCGGGTGAATTTTTTCTCACGAACAAGGCTTACTATATTGGCTAAGGTGCCTTCCACTTTATCAGCGTCAGGCCAGCTTGTGCGATAACATACTGCAACAGGGCACTCTTCACCATAAAACGGTATGAGGTCTTCCACGATTTTGTGGATTCGCGTGACACCCAAATGAATCACTAATGTCGCACCGTGTGATGCTAGTTCCTTCAGGCTTTCCCGTTCAGGCATTGGGGTTTTTCCTGCATAACGTGTCATGATGACAGTTTGCGATACACCGGAAAGAGTTAATTCTTTATTTAGCCATGCTGCGGATGCACTCGTTGCAGTTACACCAGGTATGACTTCGTATTCGATGCCAAGATTATCTAGTTGGCGAATTTGTTCACCAATGGCGCCATAAATAGAAGGGTCACCGGAATGAACGCGAGCAACATCTAGACCCTTTTCTTTGGCTTTTGTTATTTCTTCTATGATTGCTGGTAAAGCCATAGACGCTGTGTCTAAGATAAGGGCATCTTCTCGGGCGCCGGATAATATCTCTTCTGGTACAAGTGAACCCGCATAGAGAATTACCTGGCTTTGTTCTATGAGTCGTTTGGCTTTTACGGTAATGAGGTCTGGATCGCCAGGGCCTGCACCAATAAAGTATACTTTCATGTCAGGATCCCTTTTTAAATAAGTTTTTTGCTATAGCCGCGAGGAGTGTAAACCCACTGTTTTGTATTACCGTTAGTTGAAGTAGATTCAATGACTTTACTTTCACTGTTGCCAATCATAACTAATGTCAACATATCAACTTGTGTCGGGTCGAGCGCTTCCAGCGTAGTGATAGTTATTGCTTCTGTTTCTCGAGTTAGGTTTCTACCAAGGATAACAGGGGTGCTTCCTGGTCGGCTTTTCAGTATGATTTCTTTCGCTTTTTGTAGTTGCCAGTCTCGTTTCTTAGATACTGGGTTGTAAAAGGAAATAACAAAATCGCCCTCTGCAGCGCAGGTAATTCTTTTTTGGATCGTTTCCCAGGGCGTCAATAAATCAGACAAGGAAATTGCACAGAAATCATGGCCGAGCGGGGCGCCAACGCGGCTGGCAGCAGCCTGCATGGCTGATATGCCTGGTAGCACCTGAATATCTACATCATGCCATTCCGGCTTAGATTGGGTATCTAGGAGTTCGAACACCAATGTAGCCATTGCGAATATACCAATATCACCACTTGAAATTAGGCTTGTGGTTTTGCCTGATGAGGCTAAGTTTAGCGCCATTTCAGCTCGTTGGATTTCTTCGCCAAGATCCTGCTCGTGGCATATCTTACCTTCGGTAAGCTCTCCCAGTAGCTTGAGGTAAAGTCCGTATGCAACCAAATCTGTAGATTGGTTGATTGCTTCTTTGGCTGCTGGTGTTAACCAGTTTAGGTCACCAGGGCCGGTGCCAATGACGTACAATTTACTCAAGATAATACCTCTAGGTGTTTACAGTGTGCTTGTGTTTGGTGTTATTGCTGTTAGCGGGATGGTAGATTCGCTTAATAGCTTAATAGCTTAATAGCTTTAATGCTTATCGCCTGATTTATAACTTCGAGCTACCGAACAGGTTGCGCGTTTTGATTTTTGTTTGTGCAGAACTAATTCAGCGTTATTGCCTGTGACTGCAGATGCAGATATAAGCGCGGCAGCTTCGGCTACGCCGTAACATCCAACTTCTTTGAACACGATGTCAGATTTATAGCTCAGTTGGTCTTCAACAGTACGGAGTGTTGTTGCTGGAAATACCTCCAAGTTGATGGACGCTTTTTTGCAGAACGCCAAAAGCCCAACTTCATCTGCTTTTAGGTCAATGCTTGCAATGCATTGAATGGATGCTTTTTCTACATCAGGGTATTTCTGTTTTAACTGGCTCAGAGATCTCTCAACCAAAAGCTCAATATCTTCTACTGGGCAGCCTCGATCACAACCAATTCCCAGAGTGTAAACCGGCTGAGTGTATTTTTCTGCACTCGTGATAACGGCAGTTGCACCCAGCGAGCTAGCGAGGGACCTTGCCCATTCATTAGCACCACCTTCGTGGCCGGAAAGTAGTGGGATTACATGTTTACCTTGTTGATCTAATACTAATACAGCAGGGTCCCTATACTTATCGGTTAGGTGTGTTGCTAGTGTTCTAATAACGATGCCAGTGGAGCAAATAAAGATAAGGCGATGGTTATTGTTAAATAGGTTAATGACGGTATCGGAAAAGGGTTTAGGTTTGTGGTGATGTAGATACCGTTGGTCGCTTGCTTCCTCCGAGGAATGCAATGCGATAATTCTTTCAGCAAGAGCTTTGCCTTCATCTGTTAATGAAATGATTGCAATTGCTGGATTGATAGCTAGAGAATCAATCACAACGGTATTCTCTCTCTTTACGAGTGATCAGCAATAGTGAAAAATAAGGCCCTTTATTGTCCGATATCAACGATACATCTTTGACTATTTTTTCACTTGTATGGGTTGCATATTCTATATACTGAGTATCTTCTTTGCGACCTGCTGCTTTCAGTAGTGTTATTAACCGTGGCATATGAGGCCCAGCTTTAAGAATGGCTACTGTATCGTAGGTGGCTAGTGTGTCTGCTATTTTTTGGTCCGTTGAACGGGATGAAATGATCGCCATGTCTTCAGATAATATAGTTAACGGAGTCGAAAGTTGAGCGCTTGCTGCATTAACGGAAGTTATTCCGGGGATTATTTTGCAATTCTGTTGGGCTGAAATTCTATCCATTAGATAAATGAAAGAACCAAAAAATAATGGGTCACCTTCGCACAGAAATGCAATCGTTTTTCCCTCCCGCATTAACGCTAGAATTTCACGAGAAGCAGTATCATACGCTTTGTTGATATCTGTGCGTCCAATGGACATTGATATTTCGATAGGCAAGGTTAATTGGGCTGACTTAGCTTCTAGTAACACATCTGAGGCTATGTTTTTTGCTACAGATTCGCCTTTTACATTAGTAATGTAGGCAACGATATCTGCATTTTTAATAATGCGCGCGGCTTTTAACGTAATGAGCTCAGGGTCACCTGGCCCAACCCCGACCCCATAGAATGTGATATCACGTGTACTCAATGTTCTTGTCCAATTTTAGTGATTGAAATGAGTAAAACCGGAAGTTGTGGCCGGAGAATGAGCTGGTTGGCAATGGTGTCACTTTTCGCTATTGATACCTGGGTAAATTCCGTGATTGCCTCTGGAGAACTAGAGCTGGTATTTAAACCTTGAGCAAAGGTTAGGGCGTTTGATTTATTATTTTCAGTGACACAGGCAATGACAAGCTTGCCGTTGATATGCAATCTTTCCCAGCACATGGATAATATTGACGTTAATTCACCGCCACTGCCACCGATAAATATTTTTTGTGGCTTAGGTAATCCATCTAATGCTTGGGGTGCGCGTCCTTCGATGATATTAAGGTTGTTGGCAACACCGAAACGCTGCTGGTTTTCTCGAAGGTGGTGCAATCGATCAGGGTGATATTCGATGCCGTAGACTTTACCTTCCTGATTCCAGCGAGCCCATTCTACTGATACGCCGCCACACCCAGCGCCAATATCCCAACCTATATCGCCTGCCGTTGGTTGCAATAAACTCAGGATATTAATGCGAACTTCTTTTTTAGTTAAAAGCCCTGAGCCTTTTTTGTCACCGTCAGTGGAGAATGATGAGTCAGCGATACCTGGGAATTCTGGGAGAATATTTCCATTGCCAGACGTTTCAAATATTGTGACATGAAGAGGGTGAAACTCAGCTGGCAATATATTGTTGGAAGTTTTCGTTGTTTGTTCGCCATCGTTAAGAATTTCTTTGACAGAACATTGTGTTACCCGTTGCTCAGGTGTACCTATCGCCTCACATATCCAAAGCGTTGAATCCGTAAAACCGGCCTGCTGAAGTATTAGTGCAACATCTTTGGGTTGGCTGTTTTTATCGGTGAGTAACCCGTATAAACGGTTGTTTTGTAATGTACTGCGAATATTCATCAAGGGCCGCCCGTGAGCGGTTAAAATATTAAGGGTTTGCCAAGGCTTTGAAATTAGATGGCAGGCAGCTTGAATGCTAGATACATTTACATGAAATGTCGGATTAAAATCTGAAAAGTGGGTGTTTATCCATTGGCCAATACCAAAAAATAAGCTGTCGCCAGATGCCAAAATGACAACCTTACCCTCTAACGATAATAATTGATATTTTACTTGGCTGAAGGGCGATGCGTACTGGACTTTTGTTCCTGTGCAGGGAGTATCCTTTAGCGAAGCAAAATGATGCTCTGCCCCGAGGATTGTATCTGCCTCATCTAATGCGCGTAAAGCACTGGAGGGTAGGGATAGGATGTCTCCTACCCCCATGCTTACAATATCCAGTGCTGTAATGGAATTGGCCATAAATTAGAATCGAATGTTTTGACTAAGTCGAAGTAGCGCGTTAAATGCAGCGGCGGTCATTGCACTTCCACCCACAAAACCAGTAACGGTGATATATGGGATTGAATGTTTATTGCCGAATTCTATTAACGCATCTTTGGATTCAGCGGCACCGACAAATCCTACGGGAACACCGATGATCAGTGCAGGTTTAGGAGATCCTGCTTGAACCATTTCCATTAATCGAAACAGTGCTGTGGGAGCATTTCCAATAAGAACGATAGCACCAGCTATGTGAGGTTCCCAGAAACGCAGTGCCGCCATGGTGCGGGTTTCACCTTGTTGTTTTGCAAGGTCTGGCACGCGCTCATCGTTGAGATAACAATGAACGTCCTGTTTAATCAAGCGTTTCGTTAACCCATGCCTTACCATTTCAACGTCGCATAAAACGTGGGCATTATTAGTGATAGCTTGTAAGCCCGATGCTACTGCCTGTTTGCTGATGTGTATAACATCAGATATTCCAGGATCACCGCAAGTATGGATCAACCGCATAGCAATCTGCGCTTGATCCTTATCAAATGCAGTTAGGTCCGATAGTGTTCGAATCCGATTAAAGGACTCTTGCTCTATCGCATGAGGGTCTTTTATATAAGACTGCTGACCCTCAATAGGGGATATATCAGTGGTCATGGGTGTGGCCGTGGTCGCCGTGATGGTGATGATCAGCGTCGGTGCCTGACCCTCTAACGTGGTGGTGATGTCCTTCTTGTGGTTGACCTACTTTTTCTTCATTCCCAAGAATCTGAACACGATACTGGCACAATTGGCAGTTCATGTTTCCAGTGCCTTCTTCCGCATTGTTCAGCTTGTCGTCGAAGGTTTTCATTACTAAAGGGTGGTCATTTAAGTAAGGTGCTTTAACCACTTTTACATCGGTATGCTTCTCTTGATACTCATCTGCCCATTCATAAATCTTTTTCACCAAACGGCCCGTGAATAGGAAATAGGGGAAGATAATGACCTGTTTAAATCCAAGCCCGTGTGCACGCTCCAGCGCTTCGGGTACTAACGGTGTTGTAACACCACTAAAGCAGGTTAACGCCCAGCCAAACCCCAGACCCTCTTCAAGCATGCGGGTGATTTTGGTGATATTGGAATTAGCGTCCGGGTCGGATGCACCACGGCCAACAACAACGAGTAATGTATCTTTACGATCATAGGCATCACCAAATTGTGATTCGCATTCTTTGATACGCTCAGCTGCCGCTTGAATCATTTTTGGGTCTACGCCTAACTCTGTACCGTAGACGATATTTACGTCATCATATTCCTGCATTATTGTGTTTAATTCGCTAGGGATATCATTTTTAGCGTGACCTGCAGCCATTAGCATGCCGGGGACCGCAATGATCTCCTTGGCACCTTGTTGTACAAGTTTCTCAACGCCATCAGCGATGACAGGGCGGGCAAATTCTAGAAAACCGGTAGTGCATAATCGATCAGGGTGTTGCTGAGTGAAATGCTCAGCCAGCTTCATAAATTCTCCAACACCGTCTACGTCACGAGATCCGTGGCCTACCACTAGAATTGCAGGTTTGTTAGTTTTTTCAGTCATCGAAGGGGGCCTTTGTGGTTAGCGGTTTTATATGCGGGCGATTATCGCATTGAACAGCGTTTCAATCGAAGAATATTGACAGTTTGCTGCAATTTTATTCGGCCGTTTTAGTAGAAATACAGGAATATCAAGTGCTGAGGCGGCTTTTAGCTTAGCTTCATTGAAATTTCCTCCACTATTTTTACAAATAAGTGCATCAATTTGTTTCTGCTGAAAAAGATCGATTTCGTGTTCAACGCTAAAAGGGCCAATTTGTTTGATGGTATCAATACCTGTGGCCACTTGATCTAGGTTTTTTAGATCCTCAGCCGAAGTTTCTTTCGCTGTTCTGAATATCCATCGCTGATGAGAAGGCAGCTTATGAGTGAGATTGCTGATTGAATTATAGCCAATGGCCCAAAATAATCGATTGAATTCCTGTGTCACTGATAGGATTTGTTCGTATGACGACAACTCCTGAACCTTTAGAAATAATGGGGCAGTAGTTAGTTCATCTTTGTTCCAAGGTGGTCTAGTGTACTGTAAGTAGGGAATGTTTAAGCGTTTCGAGGTTTCTAACGCTGTATTGCTGATGGTATCAGCGTAAGGATGAGTGGCATCCACTAACAGTGTGATTTGGTTTTTCCTTATGAAATTAATTAACCCTGATAGGCTGCTGTCCTTTGGTGAGTCAGTGTCGCTGTATTGAGAAAAACCACCAGCTGCAACGTCATAATCTGCTTTAAGCTTGCGAACGCCGCCTTGAATACTATAGATAAGTGAAAAACCGGAGCTGTGAAGTTGTTGTGCAAGTTTTTTTGCTTCAGAGATGCCTCCGAGAATTAGGATTTTAGCTGAAGCTTTAGTTTGTATTGAACCGGAGTGGAAGTCCTTCACGTTAAGTTATCCCATTACTAGAGCTGGACCAAGATCCTAGTGCTTGAGATTGCTTGTCAATAACAATGACGTCTATTGCTACGGAGTCAGGCATGTACTTTTTAGCGATTGCAGCACCAAGCTGGCATATTTTATTTGCTACGCCGCTACAGGTTTTGTTCGCAATTGATAACGCTTCAATGCTTGTGTTGGCTTCTTTCATTTTTTCGGTAGTATCTGTGGGGGCACCTAATTCACGGGCAATATTCGCTAGAAAACCTAAGTCGATAGAGGATGATTTACTGTGAAGGTCTAAATGCCCCTGTGCAAATTTGCTAAGTTTTCCAAAACCACCAACTATTGTTAGTCGGTCTAGAGGGACTTTGCTTGTGTCAGAGACGTCCAGTTTTTTAATGTGCTTTAATACTGCACCGATAAAATCCCCCATTTCTATTAGAGCAATTTCTTTAATTGGGACCATATCAGTAGAAAACATACGGACAGCAGCGTCTTCACTTTTATTACCTGTACATGCAAACAAGTGTGGCTCACCGTTGCTGAGGGCTACATCAACACCTTGTTGAATTGATGCTATATATGCAGAACAAGAGAATGGTCGAACGATACCTGTTGTACCTAAAATGGATAACCCGCCCAGGATGCCAAGTCTGGCATTCATGGTTTTTGTGGCTAAAAGCTTACCATTTTTTACGCCAACCCAAACCTTAAAGCCCCCATTGTAAGAGTGCTGTTCTGCCAATTTCTCAAGATGATCTCGTATCATTTTTCGAGGAATGGGGTTTATTGCAGGTTCGCCCGCAGGTATTGGCAGCCCAGGTTTCGTTACCATACCAACGCCATCGCCCGCATAAAGCGTCACCCCTTTAGTAGAAGTTAGCTCTACGGTAGAAAAAACCGTTGCACCATGGGTTACGTCGGGGTCATCTCCGGCATCTTTTATGGTGCTTGCGGTAGCGCGATTGTTTTCAGTCGAATAGTTTTCAATGGCAAATTCGACATGTTTGCCTTTGGGCAATGTAATGGAGCAACAGGTCAGTTTTTTTTGGGTAAGAAGGAGAGATGCTGCAGCGTAGGCTGTTGCTGTTGCGCAGGAACCTGTGGTGTAGCCACTGCGTAGTTTTACAATCTTTTCTGCTGTTTCTTCTCTCATTGGTTCTAGTAACTCTTCTAATAACGATTTCAATTTCCGTTACTTTAATTATTAGGCTGAAATCCAATAGAAACCTAATAATATCGTAGCTATTGAAATACCTGCCCGAAACGTATCAACAAGATGTGTGTGTATTCGTCCCATACCTTTTTGAGCATAGGCTAATAACGTACCAAAAATAGTCATACTGCTAAGTACGCCGAGAGAGAATATAACAAGGTAAAGTAACGTTGATGCAGCGCTTTGCTGATTGATTGCGGGTAACAATGCCAATGCAGGAGCGCTCCCGGCCGCACCATGGGCAACGCCAACAAAAAGGGGGCGATGATCGTGGTTATTGGACTCCTTCACGACATAGTGTGCATGGTGGATGTCACCATGACTGTGTATTTTGATCTGTAGTCGTTGTTTGTGAAGAGACCAAAGTGAATAGAAGCCTAATGCGATTAACATAAGCCCAACAAAAAATTCAGCCCATAAGGATAGCGCTTTAGGAAATGCTAAACCAAACAATATGGCGACACACCCCATCAACAATAATACGCTGCCGTGCCCAACAGCCCACATTGAAGCATAGCGCGTGATGGCTTTAGTTTTTTTGTCGTCACTTGCAAGAGCTGATACAGCCATAATATGGTCTGCATCAAAGGCATGCAATAATCCTAACCCTAATCCTGTAGCCAGCAGTGGAAATGATAATAATTCAAACATGGTTATAGGGATTCCTGTTTCGAGAATAGTCTAGCAATGGCTGGAATATTGGAAGAAAAATACAAATGCAAATATGAGGCAGTAAGGCTTTTGTAACGGTATATAGGCTCACCGGGGGATGGGTGGGTAATTCTTTTTCCGTGAGCAATAGGTTCTAAATCACAATCGCTGGCTGTTCTGTGGTGTGCATGGCCGCGAAGGTCGCCTTCAGGTAGGGGGGCAGTTTGCATTCCATGGCAGCCACCTCTTTTGCGCATATAACCGTTACCAGGAAAAATTCCGGCCATCGGCGTTTTTTCACCATTAATGTTTGTAAATGTATTTTGCAAATACAGCATGCCACCGCATTCTGCAAACATAGGGGTTTCCGCTTCCTGTAATGCTTTTAACTCTGAAATCATTGAAGCATTATTGGCAAGTTGATCAAGATAGAGCTCAGGGTATCCACCAGGAAACCAGATGGCATCGATTGTTGGAATTGAACGATCATGAATAGGGGAGAAGTATGTGATTTTTGCTCCCATCGCCTCAAGGGTTTTTACATTGGCATCATATATAAAGCTAAAGGCTTCATCCTTGGCGATGCCAATGGTTTTGCCTGTAAGTAATGTTGGCACATCGGTAAGCTGAGCTTTTTTAAAAGATACTACGGGAGGTAACTCGATGAGGTTCGTCCCCTCTAGGCTTTTCGCTAGCGCATCGAGGCGAGCTTCAATATCATCAATTTCACTAGGGTTTACAAGGCCTAAGTGACGTTCAGGTAATGCAACATCAGGTTGTTTCGGGACGCAACCGAGTAGTTTGATATCAGGCGGCATGCTATCGGTGATAAGGTCGCGGTGGCGAACACTAGCGACACCGTTAGCGATGACTCCGTGAATGTTAAGCTCTGGCCTGTAGTTTACTAACCCAAAAGCAACGGCTCCGAATGTTTGTGCCATTTTTCCTGATTTAATCAGTACAGCGACAGGTAGATTGAATATTTCTGCGTGGTCAGCACCGCTTGGTTTACCGTCAAATAACCCCATAACGCCTTCAACCAATATAAGGTCAGAGATCTTCGCGGCTTCAAATAACAGTTCTTTACAGGCTTCTTCACCGGCCATCCAAATATCTAACTGAATGGCGGGACGGCCACTGGCCTGGGCCAATACCAATGGATCAAGGTAGTCGGGGCCAGTTTTAAATACTGTGACACGACGGCCTTGATTACGGTGGTAGCGGGCAAGTGCAGCGGTAAATGTCGTTTTACCTTCGCCTGATGCAGGAGCGCCAATAAATAAGGCAGGGCAGGAAACTTCTTGTCTTTGCATTATTACCACTCGATTCCTGCTTGTGCTTTCACGCCTTGGCGAAAAGCGTGTTTTTCATCTTGAACAATGCTGATGGTGTCGGCAATCTCTTGTAATTCAACGGCCATAGTGCGACCAGTGATAATTACATTTTGGTGTTTAGGTCTGTTTTTTAATGCCTCAACGACAGGTGCAACATCCAGGTATCCATATTTGAACATGTAGCTAAGCTCATCAAATATCAAAATATCAAGCGTTGGATCTTCTAACATGGACGTTGCTTTTACCCATGCTTTTTGTGCTGCTTCAATGTCTTTTTGTTTGTCTTGTGTTTCCCAGGTGAAACCATGACCCATCACGTTAAAATCAATTTGAGGGTGGTCTTTGAAAAATAGAAATTCGCCTGTGTGTTTTCTACCTTTTATAAACTGAATAACGCCGGCTTTTTGCTGGTGACCAAGTGCTCGCGCCATGGTGCCAAATGCAGAGCTAGACTTACCCTTGCCATTGCCTTTCATTAAAATTAGTACGCCGCGCTCTTCTGTGGCTTTGGCGATTTTAGCGTCCAACACTTCTTTTCGTTTTTTCATTTTTTGCTGGTGCTTGTCTTGCTCAGTGGTCATGTGCGTCTCATTATATGAAAGTCGTTATGCAGTGGTACTAGCGCTTAAGTATGAATTGATGTGGCAGTAATCACCTTGTAGTACCGATGCGATATTTGCAGTTCGCCCTATTTTTAAGGATGTATTCTCTGTATCGATAACCGTTAGTGGAGAGCGAATCTTAATGTCAGATACCGTGTCGTTACTACGTCCATCGGTAAACAAATATAGCGAGCGAGCAGGGTGCTGTTGATTTTGATCCCAGCGCCGGAATATAGCTTCGGTATATTTCAGTGCTTTCCTAAGGGGGGTGCCCCCTCCGGCTTTTATTTTGTTAAGTATGGGTACAAATGATTTTGGTGGCCGGCGTGGTGATTGAACAATACTCACCTTGTTGTTGCCGAATTGAATAATGCACAACAACTCTCGCTTAAGATAGGCTTGTGACGCAATGTTACGAATTAGCCCTTTGGTGTTTTTTAAGGATTCTCCGCCAACGGTTGAAGATGATGTATCAACAAGCAGCACGTGCAGATGATGTTGCCCAGGCCTTTTGTGTTTATATTGCAAGCGAGAAAAATGTTCTGATTTACTGGCTTGATTATCAATGATGGTAGATAACCAATCAATTTGAGTGCTCACCAAACCTCTTTCACCAAGACGCCGACTGATATTTTTGTTAGAGAGCTTTCCGGGCGATGTTGTTGACGAGACGGTTATATTAGACTTTTTTTTTAGGGTGCTGATATCAGGGTATTGCTTAGATACTTTGAATGACAACTGATCAGCGGAATCAACTGATTCGGGTGTAAGTTCACCCCAGCTACCTTGTGGGTTGGCCTGATCATTATGCTGAGAATTATTTGAACCCTCATTTGGCTCATTGCTAGAGGCAGATTCAGATTGTTGCTGTTTTGACCCTTGATCGCTTCCTTGGCCAGAACTGTTTGTATTGTTTCTTCGGTGTATGAGTACAAGCTCTTTAATTGCATCAATGTGCAGGTCTGAAACGGCTGTTTCCGCATCAAATGCAGCATACGCTTTTGCAGCTCTTGTTAGGGTAATGTCCGCTCGAAGCCCATCAACACCAGCGTCGTGACAGAGCGTTGCGATGCTTGTTTGTATATTGATCGATACCGTGATGCTGGCAACAGATTGCTTTGCACGATCAATGCGTTGTTTTAGTGCTATTTGTTTTACATCGTATTCTTGGCTGAATTGTGCAGCATTTTGATCAAAGGAAATACGGCGAGAAGTAATTTGAACTCTCTCTTCAATTGATGAAGGCCCCTGAAGTTCCACCATTAATCCAAATCGATCGAGAATTTGAGGGCGAAGTTCCCCCTCATCAGGATTCATCGTTCCTATTAAAACAAAGCGAGCGTCATGCTGGTGTGATAAACCGTCCCGCTCTACATAATTTCTACCGCTAGCAGACACATCGAGCAGAATGTCGATAAGATGATCAGGAAGTAAGTTAACCTCATCAACATATAACATTCCGTTGTTAGCTTTCTGCAATAATCCAGGGGAGAAGGAGACCTCGCCGTTGCTAAGAATGTTCTGCGCATCAATGGAGCCAATAACGCGATCTTCTGAGGCACCCAATGGTAAATTCACAAAATGGTCTTGGGTCTGAATAAGGTCAGCAAGGCTTCGTGCTGCGGTTGATTTTCCGCACCCTCTTGGCCCACTAATGAGTAATCCGCCAAGATCAGGGTCAATGACGGACAGGATGAGCGCTGTTTTTAGTTGCTCTTGGCCAATGATTGCGGTGAAGGGGAATGTGGGTTGCATGCAGAATAACTCATCAAACGTGTAGACAATACTAGCAGACAATATATGCCTGGAACATAAGTGCCTATATTGGATAGGCTTAATACGCCAAATACATCCAAATGAAGCGGTAAATTACCTTATTAGGCGCATTGAGTCAATGTACAACAATTGACCACAAGTAGGTGATTTTCATAATATTTTACGATAATTGATCAATGCCAACGTTGGTCACCTAGGCTTCGCCTATACTGCTTACAATAGTATCGCCTAACAAGTTTAATCCCAATACGTAAAACGTTATGGATGTAGATATGTATGACATTTAAGAGAGTTGTTTCGTTATGAGAAAAACCAAAATTATCTGTACGATTGGTCCAGTAACAAGCAGTTTTGACATGCTTTCTGCAATGGCAGAGGCTGGAATGGACGTCGTCCGTTTAAATATGTCCCATGGTGATCACGAATCTCATAGTAAAATCATTAAATCCATTAAAACACTGAACCAAAAAATCAAATACCCAATACCACTATTGCTAGATACACAGGGGCCAGAAATTCGTACAGGGAATCTCAAAGAGAACATTGAGCTAAAAGATGGCGATGTTGTTACTGTTGCAGCAAGAAATGTCAAAGTGGAAGAAAGTTCAATCCCCATTAATTACGACGATATTGTTGATGCGGTAGCGATTGATGACATTATTACAGTCGACAATGGATTAATTAATCTTCAAGTGTTATCTAAAAAAGATAAGACAATGAAGTGTAAAGTTATTGATGGAGGAACCCTCAAAAGCAGGCGTCACGTTAACTTACCTGGTATTCACGTTAATTTACCTGCGATCACTAAAAAAGATAAAGAAGACATTGAGTTTGGTATCGCACAAGAGGTTGATTTTATTGCTTTGTCTTTTGTGCGCCAAGCATCAGACGTAAGGGAATTAAAGGCCTTATTGGGAGATAAAAAAGACAAAATTAAAATTATCGCCAAGATCGAAGATCAAGAAGGTGTAAGGAATATTGACCAAATCCTCAATGAAGTGGACGGTGTAATGGTAGCGAGAGGAGACCTTGGAGTAGAAATTCGTGTAGAGGAGCTTCCTAATGTTCAGCGTTTGCTGGTTAGAAAATGCCACGAAAGAGGGAAGCGTTGCATCGTCGCTACACATCTTCTTGAGTCTATGATTCAAAACCCTATCCCAACTAGAGCTGAAGTGACTGACGTTGCTAATACTATCTACGAAGAAGTAGACGCTATTATGTTGTCTGGTGAAACGACAGTTGGCAAATACCCTATTAAGTGTATTGAATATTTGGACAAGATAGCGCAAACATCAGAGAAGGAAGAAAGCCTCAATCTTAGCAAAAACCTAGTGAAAGAAACGGATAAACAGCACTTGGCACATTCAGCCGTTGAACTGGCAGAGTCCTTGGGCGCGGTTGGTATTGTGGTTATTACTAGAAGGGGGCTGATGGCTAATTATGTAACCAATTGTCGGCCGTTCAAAACGCCGATCTATGCATTCACCAATGACAGTAGAACAAGACGGGTTCTTGCTCTCAACCGAAACGTGATAGCTAATCGTTTAACATTTAGTAGCGAGCCGGAAAAAACTCTGCATAATGCATTTTTGGCGCTTAAAGCGCGAGAGGGGTTGGAATCTGGTGACAAAGTTGTGGTTATATCAGACGTTATTGCTGATACAGGAGTTGATGCCATTCAGATTAGAAGTCTTTGACTTAGTGTTAGCATTGATAGAGATTGATAAATGAATGAGGTTATCAATCTCTATTGAGGTCGCCAGTGTTATTCTTCGCCTTCTGGACCGTCTTCAATTTCTAAAAACATTTCATTATCCATGTAAATACCGCGTGGCAATGTCGCATTAAAATCATTTAGAAGTAACTGTTTTGCGTAAGCGCGCTTGACAGGTGATGCAACTCTTTGAAGCAACAGATCAATGTAAGCAGATAGGCCTTCTTCTATTTCAGCTTCAACAGCATCAACGTTTTCAAGTGTCATAGGGTGTCTCCAGAGGGGGTTATGATTATCTAGTGCGTATTGTAGTATATAAAGCGACGACAGTGGTATATTACAATGTTTTTCCTTTGAATTGGGTTTCGGCAATGACTGTAAAGAGTCTTAAGTTTGGTTTGTTGTGCTTGGCCCTGACAGCTGGTTGCGCGACTGCCGCGTCAGATGGTGTGCCCAGTGATAACAAAGTAACTGTTGCAGTAGCATCGAATTTTCTGTCGACGATGAAACAGCTGGTTGATACATATCAACAAGATACGGGCCGAACTGTTCGGCTATCGGGTGGTTCAACAGGAAAGCACTACGCGCAGATTCTACATGGCGCGCCCTTTGACTTGTTTTTTGCCGCTGATGACCTTAGGCCAAAATTGCTGGAGGATAAGCATGTTGGCGTAAAAGGAACTCGCTTTACCTATGCGGTAGGCTCACTTGTGATATGGTCGCCTGAGATATCAAAAATTAGCGGATCAGTTGTGACTAAGCTTGATAAAGAAGCGTTGAAAGTGTTGCTGGCTAGTCAGCGTGTTAAGACACTAGCAATGGCAAATCCCAAGCTTGCTCCCTATGGTAGAGCAGCACAAGAGGTGGTTGCTAACCTGTTACCTGAAGGGTTTATATCTAGTAGTGGCAGTAAGATAAAGGTTATTAGGGGTGAAAATATTAGTCAGACGTTTCAATTCCTGATGTCGGGCACCGCTGATCTTGGTTTTATTGCTCATTCGCAAGTACTTGATCCAAAAGTGGTAGAAGCAAAAAGTGAACATTTTAAAATGATATCAGATCACTACCGTTTAATTCCAATAGAGCTCTATCAGCCAATAAAACAACAAGCGATACAACTCAATGACAACGAGTCGACACGGTTGTTCGTCAATTTTATTAGGGGTTCTGTGGCAACCGACATCATAGAAAAAAATGGATATCGTGTTGTAGGTGCTGCTGATGCTGGATGACGCAAGTATGTCTGCATTGTTGCTTACGCTGAAGTTGGCATTGTTATCAACGTCTATATTACTTGTTATCAGTACTCCTTTTGCATGGTGGTTAACGCAAACAAAATGGAAAGGAAAAGGAATCTTAGAAGCAATGGTAGCGTTGCCTCTTGTGTTACCTCCCACCGTATTGGGATTTTATTTATTGTTAGCTCTTGGCCCAGATGGCCCAATCGGTAACTTACTTGCGTTTATAGGGATCAGCTCACTCAACTTCACATTTACAGGGTTAGTTATTGGGTCCGTCATCTATTCAATGCCTTTTGTAGTTCAACCATTGCAGCATGCATTTTCGCAAACGGACAAACGACAAATGGACGCTGCAGCAACGTTAGGAGCAAGTCCGGTAGATCGTTTTTTTAGTATAGCGATCCCGCAGGCCAAAAGGGGGTACCTTACTGCGAGTGTGCTTGGGTTTGCTCATACATTAGGGGAGTTCGGTGTTGTGTTAATGATAGGTGGTAATATTCCTGATGAAACCCGAGTGGTATCTATTGCTATATATGACCACGTTGAAAGTTTGGAGTATTCACAGGCGCATTATCTATCAGGAACGCTATTGTGTTTATCATTTGTTATGTTGCTAGTTACTTATATGAGCCAACAAAAAATGAAGCAGTCCTAACATGAGCCCTGATAACCCTAACCCTAGTCAAGTTGAAAAGAGTCAAGTCGAAAAGACGTTAAGTGTCGACGTAAGCTTGAAAAGAAATGGATTTACGTTACAAGCGCAATTTAGCTCTCCAGCAAAAGGGATCACAGCAATTTACGGCCCCTCAGGCTGTGGTAAAACAACGTTACTTCGGGCTATTGCAGGGTTAGAAGAAAATGTAACAGGCTCGATACGGTTTGGAGATGTTGATTGGTTGCATAGCCGATTACCTACACACAAACGAAATGTCGGTTATGTGTTTCAACGTAGCCACTTGTTTTCTCATCTTGATGTTAGAAAAAATCTACTCTATGGAACAAAACGAGCGGATGCGCATAAACGCCGTATAGCATTTGATGACGCAGTATCTTTGTTGGGTGTAGAAAAACTTATTGATAAATCTGTAGGTATACTGTCTGGAGGTGAGCGTCAGAGAGTTGCGATTGCTCGTGCATTGCTGTCTGGGCCGGAACTCCTGTTGTTGGATGAGCCAATGGCCGCCCTTGACCATCAAAGTAAATCAGAAATACTCCCGTATTTAGAAAAACTTCATCGAACGCTTTCAATTCCTATGCTTTATGTAAGTCACGCAACAGACGAGGTTGCTCGACTCGCCGATTTTATAGTATTAATGGAAGATGGCAAAACCTATAAGCATGGCCCATTGTTAGAAACGGTTGCTGATATCAATAGCCCATTGGCTGAACAAACCAATGCATTCAGTATTTTAGAAGGGTGTTGTATCAACGGTAATGCAACGGATGTAACTAGCCATAACCCAGCCAATTCGGAAAAAGCATTGTTAACATCTATCAATGTTGACGGAAATATTTTTAGAATTCCATTCGCAGCACTCAGTGGCCAGGATAGCGTGCGCCTTAGGATTATTGCCAAGGACGTGAGTATCTGCTTAGATCGGCCATTGCGAACTAGTATTTTGAACGTGTTAGAAACCACAATCGTAGATATTAAAGATAACGCGTCAAAGGGGCAGTCTGTTGTAAAGCTAACGCTCGGTTCGCAGTTTTTACTTGCGCGAATATCTTTATATTCAAAGCAGCATTTGTTGCTTGCTGTTGGTGACAAGGTATTCGCTCAAATTAAAGCGGTAGCGCTTGTTCGGTAGTATATCCTTTGTATGTTAACGCAGCACTTTTCGGGGCTAAAACTTGTTGCGATGCTTAAGAAAGGTCAAATGAAGAAAAGCTTGGCGAATTCTTTATAGACAACAGATCAATTCTACGCTTTAGCTGCGTAAGTCAAAATTCGCCTAACTGTTTTTTACATCAGACAGCAATGGTTAATGTCCGTGGGAGTAGTATTGATGTTCATCATCGGCTCAGTATGGGTGACTGGTTACTTATCTAATATGACCTCTCGTATCCACTGCTTCATTATCGTTTTCGTCTCAGAACCAGAAGAGCTTAAGTGTGCAAATACACCTCTTAGGGCACCATGAATATCAAATAAAGGTTTAACCTGCATAACACCATACCCACCTTCAAAAACGTCGGTTTTATTGACACCGTAAATTGGAAATAATATTTCGCCAACTTGAGGTATTTGTGCAATCTCTGCCATAGCAGCAGTACTAAAATTGGGCACTACGCCGTCATCTAATCCTGCAACAATGGCAACTGGTTTTGCAGTAGAGATGTTGGGTGGATGTCTAAAATAATGAACAAAATTAATAGCGTCACCGTAGTCGACTTCATGTTGCATAGCGGACTTTAACAACATAGCTTCCGCACCAGAGGCTCTGCTTGGCATCATTTGACTAAACACTCCCTCCCAAAGCAGAGAGTTCGACAAAATGTTGGTGACACCGACACCGGTGACTTGTAAGAATGCACCTGTCAAATTTGGGGCCAACGCAACGAACGTTGAACCGAGCACGCCTCCAAGGGATGTACCTTGGTAAAATATTTTGTTGGTATTAATCTCGGGAATTCCGTCGCCATTGTGGCGTGGTGTTGATACAAATAAATTCCAGGAACGTTTTGGCAATACGTCAATTGCACCAATACTAGTTGTAATGGCTTTTAGCAAAGACATAAAGTCGACGGATGATTGAATTATCATACCAGAAAGCATGGGGACATAAGCTGGCTCTAGTCGCGCTAATACATAACCCCCATCATAAAAAATGCGACTACCATGATTAGGGTGGTCAATGGATACTGTAGCTATGCCTAAATCTGCGTTTGTTCTAGCTATGGATGCATCGGACTCTTTAAGTAATGATAATCCATGACCATAGATAGCAATAGGTACTTGCTGATCTTTTGCTTTACGAGGTAGTACAAGGTGAAATCCAATCCAGTGCCCCTGCACATGAGTTAGATCATAGTCCATGCCGCCATCATTGTTTCGAAAATCATGTACGTACACATCCCCGTAGACATGAGCTCCAATAGATCCGAACCAAGGATAAGTGACGACTAAGTGCCGTATTGGATGATTTTCTTCGTGGGCATAACGAGAGAGGGTTGTAATTGGAGATGTAACTTCAGCTTCACTTCGCACAGTAAAAAAAGTTAAATCAATCAGATCACTTCTTGCTAAACCCTGCTCTTCAAGAAAAGCGACTATAGGTTCATAATAATTTGAAAGCCTAGAATTGTCAGCGGATGTAGCTTTTAAAACACCGACGGATGGCTCCAATGGAGACCCAGAAGACGACTCAAGTGCATTGGTAAGCACAACAACGTATCGGTCCGAAAACGTCCAGCGAGATCGGGGGTAAATTTCGATAACATGAGAGGGCGCTGCTACTCGTGTGGACTGTGCATAGTTATTATATCGTACACGCAAAGGAACACGCTCACCAGTTTTCAGATTGAAAGCAATAACAGTATCCCCGCCATCAATAGGTAAGGTGCTTTGGTCCGGCGCTTCGCGTATTTCAAATAGAACGCTAGTGGCTGCAGAAAAACCGTTAGAACCGTTAAATACGCTTTGTGGCGTAAGCGAGGAAGGAATGTCTTCCAGTAAATGTTCTGGGATGATACCGGCAGGGTAAGTCAGTCTTAACCCTGTCTCACTATTTGCATCGGCGTAAGTATAAATATCTGAAGGGTAAGGAAGGCCGCACGTGATAAGTGATAGTGGGTGACATGGATTATCCAATTCTCCGTAAAATTGAACTGAGGGGATAGACGCCAATGACATATTCGTGCCGACTAGAAATAATGCAACAACTGATAAGATCCGGAATATATGCATGATACATCCTTATACGTCGCGTTGATTTTTCTATAGGTGATATATCAACCATTAATAATAGTGTAGACATTGATTTATGGACGAGCTAGATAAAAAGTATAAAAAATACGTTAGCGTTACCTCAACAGAGTGATTACATGTTAGCGCTATGTAATGGTGTCTTTAGCAAACTCCCTGATAATAAAAAAAGTTTTTTGGATGCTGTATGAGAGTTTATCTTTCGAAAATATGCATATTATTTTTTCAGTAAGCATCTTACTTTCACATAGGTTTCGGTGTGCGTCAGTCTTTAAAGGTGAACATGCATTGCTCAGCTTGATAGGGTTTTAAGGTATGATTCTACCATGCGATGAGATGACTTCGCTGGAACCCAGGCGCTTACTATTAGGAATGTTTATTACGGTAATCCCTGGGTGTCAATGCGGTGTGGCGCTTAAAAATTTTTCGGAAATGATTGTCATCCAGGTATCCAACAGCCTCTGCAATGTTGTTAATTTGAACGTCGCTATTTTCCAATAACTTTTTTGCGACCTCTATCCTTAATTTTTGTAGGTACGCAAGTGGTGTTGCTCCGCTGGCGATTTTAAAGCGACGCTTGAAATTACGCGGGCTCATGCTGTATTTTTCCGCCAACCTATCTAAACTAATTTCATCCTGATAGTGTAAGTCCAGCCAGGATTGTATTTCCTGAACTCGATCATCTTGATGCATTCTATGATGCAATATGCCAGAGAATTGATTCTGAGATCTCCTATTGGTGTCAAGTAGCAAAGCATTTGCGCATTGTTTAGACTGTTCTTTTCCGCAAAATCTTTGTACCAAATATAGCGCGAGATCGTTTCCCGCGAATCCCCCTCCACTGGTGATGATGTCACCTTCATCAACAAATAACTGATCTGCTTTAATATCTATAGCCGGAAATCTTTTTCGGAAAATATCCACCATTCCCCAGTGTGTGGTGGCACTTTTTCCGTCCAATAAACCCGTTGCAGCGATCAATGAAAGACCGGAGCAGATTGAACCAAGAATTGCTCCGTTAGAATGTTGTTGCCGCAACCAGGGTAATGCTGGTTGGTAGTGCGAGAGTTCGGTTTCTATGTCCTCTCCGCAGGACGTTACGAGTATAAGGTCCGCATATTTTATGTCAAAAATGGAAGTGTCTGGTTGAATGACCAAGCCTGTTCGGGTCTTGATGGGCTCGCCATGGAGACTGGCAACAGTCACCTGAAATTGTAGATCGAGGGGTTCGCCAGCCAAGTAGTTCCACATGAGTCCAGCGCTAGAAAAAATCTCCAGTGGTCCCGATATTGTCGAGATAAAAGCATTTTCGAGTGCAAAAAGAACGACGTTTCGCATTGGTGCGTAATCTCACAGAGTTGGGCTAATTATATGTGGCGGATATGTCTATGAATGTTGTCATATATGCCACTGCAGATCCACCGGAAGATTCATTAAGATGTTACACAGTTCTAGCGATTCAAACGTAATGCAGCGCAGGGGAAGTTGATGATTTCAATGAATGACGGTGATAGGTGGGAACAAAATCAGGGGCGATTAACTAGAATAGAGCGGAGTTTGTATGCGATCTCTGCGGTGAAAGCAAAATTAACTTTTTATTATCGCTCTCTAAACTTTGAAAAGAGACGAGCTTTTAATAAAATTGATTTCGATAAAATCATTTATCCTGATTCTGTATTTGCTAGGACAGCTATGGAAAAGATGGAGTCAGACTCATCCATGGCGTTGGTTAATCACTGCCATCGATCGTATATCTGGGCATCGTTATTGGGTCAACTGGATGGTAGTCGCTGGGACCCAGAAATACTATATGTAAGTATGATGCTTCACGATTTAGGGTTGACGGAGAAGCATCATGGAGGCTGCGTGCAGGCCAAGTGTTTTACGTTTGATGGTGTCCAGAGTGCTGAAGATGTGCTGGGGCTCACCAATGAAAAGAATGCGAAAAAGATCAGTAATGCCATTCTCATTCATCTTAATATGGATATTCCAGGAGAAGAATGTGGCTGGGAGGCTCATTACCTGCAAGCCGGTAGCTCGCTAGATGTTGTTGGAAATCGCTTTTCCGATATGCCTATAGGATGTGTGAATTCAACGTTGGAAAGGTATCCAAGGCTAAACCTGAAAGAGGAGCTTACGGATTGGGTAGATAAAGAATCAAAGCTACGGCCTGAATCGCGATTTTCTACCCTTCGAACGCTAGGCATAAATAGAATGATTCATAATAACCCAGTAGGAGAATAGATATGAATAATCGGATGATTGTTGTAAAAAAGAGCGGTAAGAAAGTACTGAGGTTGTTAGAAGAGAAGCTAACTGCTCCAGCTGGTGGAGAGGTGAAGATCCGAGTAAAGGCCGCCGGGGTATCTTTCGCCGATTTGATGGTACGTGAGGGCCTCTATCCTGGTATACGCGGGCCTCAAGTCACTCCAGGCTATGAAGTGGCGGGTATCGTCGAAAAGGTGGGTTCCGCAGTCACTGGCATTCGGGAAGGGGGTGCTGTTGTGGCACTGACACAAATTGGCGGTTATTCTACGCACCTAAATGTACCTCAGGAAAGAGTAGTTAAACAGCCTCCCGGTTTGGATCAGGCCGACGCGGTTTCTATGGTACTTAATTACTTGACTGCGTATCAACTGTTACATCGCGTCGCTAGGGTAATTGAGGGTGAGAAAATTCTAATCCACGGCGCCGCTGGTGGTGTAGGGACCGCATTGTTGCAGTTAGGGAAATTACACAACCTAGAAATGTGGGGCACCGCATCAAAGGGGAAGCATGATTTGGTGCGATCCCTAGGTGGCGTGCCTATAGATTACAATACTGAGGACTTTGTTAAAGTAGTCACCGCCAATGAAGGGAGTGGTGTAGACGCCATTTTTGATCCTATTGGAGGTAGCAATTGGCGACGTTCCTACAAAGCACTGCGACTTGGTGGCAAAGTGGTTGGGTATGGTTTTTCCGAGGCAACAACATCGGGGCGTCTGGCTTTGTTGAAGGCTGTACCTGCGCTGTTAGCGACTCCTCGATTTAGTTTTTATAATATGTATCAAGAAAATAAAGGCATGTTAGGTTACTTTATTTGGAATCTTAATAATGAACGGCCAAGTATTTATCAGGAGGACATGGGCAAGTTACTCTCGTTGTTAGAGGCAGGGAAAATAGCGCCGATTGTGAGTGAACGGATTCCGTTGGTGGATGCGAATCGGGCGCACCAGATTTTGAATGAATCGGGAGTAGTAGGAAAGATCGTGTTGGAGTGCTAGCGTTATTAAAGGTCCCGGAGTTAATGTTTATTCCATTCTATGAATTGTCAAATACAGGAAACCGTAAGTGACCCAAGTCACTTACGGCAGCTTGGCTGAGTTTTATAGTGTTTTCTTACTAACAACTAAAGCAGACTTGTAAGGAAAATCACTCAATGAATACGAATAAATCAGCGCTAATACTTGTGGATTGCCAGAATGACTTTTTAACTGAGAATGGCGCATTATACTCTGCAGTCGTTGATAGCGTAACTGCCAATAACGTCATCCAAAATATCAATCGTAGTATTGAAAGCGCCCGCAAACAGGGGATACCTATTATATTTACTTCGATGTGCTTTTCTAAAGACTACTCGGAAATGGGTGATAACCCTTATGGAATTTTAGCAGCAGTGAAGCAAGCCGGGGCGTTCGTGCGTGATTCTTGGGGCGCTGGTATTGCGGAAGGGATTAATGTTAGAGAGGACGACATCGTCATTCAAAAGAACACAATGTGTACATTTAAGCAAACCAACCTTAAAGAAATTTTAGATGCACAAGGTACTAATCGACTTGTTTTTGGTGGGCTTGTGACAGACCTGTGCCTGGAGACATCAATTCGCTCAGCTTATGATTTCGGCTACGAGGCAATTTCATTGATCGACTGCATGGCATCTTTGAGCCAGGCTGCACATGTTAGTAGCGTGGAAGATAATTTCCCGCTATTTTCTAAGCCAATGACTCATGATTTGTTTATCAAAGAGTTAACAGTGTAGTTCACATACATCTACCAAAAGTCTGTGGTCCATTCTTTTAATAATAAGGGGATGGGCCGGGCATTAAAGTCTTTGATTGACGATACAGAGCGAATGGAAGACGATACAGAGCTAAAGCTATCAAAAAAATAATGGTATGTAGCGAATCAGAAACTATGATCCAACAAGATAGAAACAAACAAACGACATTTTTAGATGGCTTATCAGATGGCGCGATGAACAAACTAGAGCAAAGTGCCTGCTATTTGAATCCCACGAAAAACACGACCATTATCCATAAAGGCGATAAAATTGGTGGGGCATACCTTATCAAATCGGGCACTCTAAAAGTCTACACGCTGGATTTGAATGGCAACGAAAAGCCCATTTATAACGTATCCTCTGGAGAACTTTGTATATTCTCCGTTAATTGTATTTTTAACAAAATGCTCTATCCAGCATGGGTAAGAAATGAAACAGAGAATACTCATATCATGTCCATTCCCACTCAAACTTTTCAAGAGTTGTACGAACAGGAATTATGGGTACGAGATTATTTAGTCAACTCCCTATCACATAGAATCTTTGAATTGATGTCGTCGATTGAGGAAGTTACCACCCAGGATGTTGGTCAACGTATCAATAGCTATCTAGTAAGGGCCTGCCCAAGCAATGGGGTTTTGAAAATTGGCCATCAAGATATCGCAAGGCAGCTAGGAACTGCTCGGGAAGTCGTTTCTAGACATCTCAAATCACTAGAAAAGCTTGGGTTTATCGAATTGTCTAGAATGAAAATAAAAGTACTTTCACCTAAGTCGTTGGCCAAGATGCCTTCACTCTAGCTGAGTGACCAATGAGTCGTTGTATGGCGGGCATATCCAAATGCTTTTGTTGTATATATACCTCTGATAATTCAATGAAAATCCTCCAGATAGTTATTCGTTACGATGCTATCGCCTTCTTCTCAATTTCTCTTCCTATCCTATTGTTTGTGCACTAACGTACTCAATGGTGCGTGCTTTTTGTGTTTTGGACTAGACTTAAAGTTCAGTGTTAGGTGCAAAATATCACGCTAGGAATGAGCATAGAAAACGTGCATTATCAATTGCTTAAAATAGGTGTAAGAAAAGCAGGTAGCTCACCGACAGAGCGTGAAATCATATTAGGAATTATCAAAATCTCATGAAAAAAATTATTATTATCTCCATCATAGCAGCGTTGCTAGTCGCATTTTTCGCTTTTGATGTTGATCAATTATTGTCCCTTGAAAGCATCAAATCTAGCCAAGACCAGATTGCCCAGCTGAAAGAAGCGCAACCTTTAATGGTAGGGCTTGGTTTTCTAGGTGTTTACATTGCCGTTACTGCATTGTCATTGCCAGGAGCGGCGGTAATGACACTTGCTGCAGGAGCATTTTTTGGTGTTGTTTGGGGTACTATTATTGTGTCTTTTGCTTCGACTATCGGAGCGACATGTGCCTTCTTAGCAGCAAGGTTCATATTGAAAGAAAGTGTTCAGTCAAAGTTCGGTGACAGGCTTCAAGCATTAAATGATGGCATTGAAAAGGAGGGTGCATTTTATCTGTTCACCTTGCGGTTGGTGCCTGTATTTCCCTTTTTCCTTATCAATCTTCTGATGGGCTTAACACCTATTAAGACCCTCACGTTCTTCTTTGTTAGTCAAATAGGCATGTTGGCAGGCACGGTTGTCTACGTAAATGCGGGTACTCAGCTGGCTCAGATAGATAGTCTGGCGGGGATCCTTTCTCCATCATTAATCGCATCGTTTGCACTACTTGGTATTTTTCCTCTCATCGCTAAGAAAATCATTTCGTCCATCCAAAAGAAAAAAGTTTACGCCAAATGGGACAAGCCTAAATCGTTTGATCGCAACCTTGTTGTGATAGGTGGTGGCGCAGCAGGGCTCGTTAGTTCTTATATTGCTGCAGCGGTAAAGGCCAAGGTGACGTTGGTTGAAGCGCACAAAATGGGTGGTGATTGTTTGAACTATGGCTGTGTGCCAAGTAAAGCGTTAATCAAAAGTGCCAAAGTTGCGCAGCAAATGCGAGATGGTGAAAAGTACGGTTTAGAATCTACAACACCCACATTTAGCTTCAAAAAGGTAATGGCTCGTGTGCACGAAATCATTGCAGCGGTTGAGCCCCATGACAGTGTTGAGCGATATACTGGTCTTGGTGTTGAGGTGTTGCAGGGTTATGCAAAAGTTGTTGACCCTTGGACAGTTGAAATTGCGTTAAATGACGGTACTACACAGCGATTAACTGCACGCTCAATAGTTATTGCAGCAGGAGCTCAACCTTTCGTACCACCAATTCCCGGTTTTGATGATGTGGGGTATCTTACGAGTGATACGTTATGGGACGAGTTAGCAAAGCATGATGAGGCTCCAAAACGAATGGTTGTACTTGGCGGTGGCCCGATAGGTTGTGAGTTAGCACAGAGTTTTGCTCGACTAGGTTCATCCGTCGCACAAATTGAAATGTTACCAAGAATAATGATTCGTGAAGATCAAGAAGTTTCTGATTTGGCAAAAAATGCACTAGAGAAAAGTGGCGTTCAAGTTCTTACAGAGCATAAAGCGCTGCGCTGTGAGAAGGAAGGAGATAACAAATACATTGTCGTAGAGCATGCAGGTGAGGAGAAACGCGTGCCGTTTGATGTTCTTATTTGCGCTGTTGGTCGAACAGCAAGATTGACTGGATATGGTCTTGAAGATATAGGTGTATCGACAGAGCGTACCGTAGTAACGAACGATTATTTGGAAACTATATATCCGAATATCTATGCGGCAGGGGATGTTGCAGGCCCATTTCAATTCACCCATACCGCAGCCCATCAAGCTTGGTATGCTGCGGTTAACTCGTTGTTTGGCAATTTTAAGAAATTCAAAGTTGATTATTCTGTCATCCCATGGACAACGTTTATTGACCCTGAAGTTGCAAGAGTTGGTATAAACGAACAAGAAGCAAAAGAGCAGGGTATCGACTATGAATTGACACGTTATGAAATCGATGACCTTGACCGAGCTATTGCTGATAGCGCAACTGACGGGTTCGTAAAGGTGCTTACCGTTCCAGGTAAGGACAAAATCTTAGGTGTCACCATTGTGGGCACGCACGCCGGGGATTTGTTAGCAGAATTTGTATTTGCGATGAAACATGGGATGGGCCTTAACAAGATCTTGGGTACCATTCACACCTATCCAACATTGGCTGAAGCTAATAAGTATGCTGCTGGGGAGTGGAAACGAGCCCATGCACCGGAAAAAGTACTAGCTTGGCTAGAGAAGTTTCACGGTTGGATGCGAGGGTAATTAAATTTTATTGCAGTGTAAGAAATTACGCTTGTGGCGCGACACTAGATACAATGTAAGCTACAGCAATAAACTCGATAAAGTTACGGTAGGGTCATTAAGGCCTTAGCGACCACTAAAAACAAGAACTAATAACGACTTAGTATGATGTAAGTACATAGCATTTACATAGTATTTAGCCGTTATCATTGGACAAATAGATTATGCATGACGTTGTACAAGACTATTACGGTAAGCAACTCCAAAGCACTGACGATCTAAAAACTACCGCTTGCTGCGATATTAGCCAAGTACCCAACTGGTTAAAGCCGTTGCTTTCTAATATCCACCCAGATGTATTATCACGATATTATGGTTGCGGCTTGGTCTGTCCCTCATTACTTGAAGGGTGTCGTATTCTTGATCTTGGCAGTGGTTCTGGCCGTGATGTCTATGCGCTCGCTCAACTGGTTGGTGCCACAGGTGAAGTCGTTGGTGTGGATATGACCGACGAACAGCTTGAGATAGCTGAAAAGCACCATGCACATCATGCCGATGCGTTTGGGTATGACAACGTCACCTTCTTAAAAGGATATATCGAAAAGCTAGACGAGCTTGATTTAGAGGATGGGTATTTCGATATCATCGTATCAAATTGTGTTATTAACCTGTCACCGGATAAAGATGCGGTACTTGCCAGCGTTCAACGTTTATTAAAGCCAGGTGGCGAGTTCTACTTTTCAGATGTGTATTCTGATCGTCGAGTCCCTGATGCCGTTGTTAATGACCCTGTGCTTTATGGTGAATGTTTAGGTGGTGCGTTGTATTGGAACGATTTTGTGACTTTGTCTCGGCGACAGGGGTTTGCTGATCCTCGGTTAGTTGAGGACCGGCCGTTAGAAGTAACCGATACAGAGCTTGCTAATAAAGTGGGTAACATTCGTTTCTACTCTGCTACTTATCGATTATTTAAAATTGCAGAGCTCGAGCAGGACTGTGAAGACCATGGCCAGGCAGTAATCTATAAAGGAACGGTGCCAGAACACCCTCACCGATTTATTCTTGATAAGCACCATGACATTCAAACGGGGAAGATATTTCCGGTATGTGGTAATACTTGGAGAATGCTGCAGGAAACACGTTACCAGGAGCACTTTGAATTTATAGGTGATTTTTCACAGCATTACGGTTTGTTTGAGGGTTGTGGTAAAGCAATACCTTTTGACGCGAGCTCAGCAGAAGAGGGGGCTGCTCCATGTTGTTAAACGGTAAAAAGAAAATACTTGTTTTATGCACAGGTAATTCAGCGCGCAGTATTATGGCCGAAGCGCTTTTTTCTACTATAGGAGAAAAAAGTTTTGAAGCTTATAGTGCGGGAAGCAATCCAACGGGCAAGGTTAACCCTTTTGCACTTGAGCAAATAAAACACTTAGATTTTTCTGCTACACCGAGAAGTAAAAGCTGGGACGAGTTTTCTGGGGCAGAAGCCTTCGATATAGATATTGTTGTGACGGTATGTGGTAACGCAGCAAATGAGGTTTGCCCTGTGTTCCCAGGGCAACCTAAAAAGGTGCATTGGGGGCTTCCCGACCCTGCAGCTGAGGTTGGTTCGGATGAACAAAAGCGAGAAGCGTTTTCTGTTTGTTTTAACGTGTTTAAACAAAAGATTAGTGAGTTAATGTTTGAACTTGAGCAGAACTCAGACCTTGATGTGTACTCGCTAATGTACCAAATGCAAGCTGGTTTTTCTCCCCTTAATACGTCAGAGAATGCATCTAAAGATATAGGCACGGATACAGGTATAGGTACAAAAGTTAATGAAGCCATCTAGCATTTTCTCTAAGGTTCTTGTTGCAACAATATTAGTGATGTTATCTGTGATGCCTGTTGTACATGCCAAAGAAAATTCGAGACTTGTATTAACTGGTTCCAGCACTGTTGCTCCTTTAGCCCTAGAGATGGCAAAACGATTCGAAAAGTCTCACCCTGGGGTAAGAATTGACGTGCAAACGGGAGGTTCTTCTAGAGGTGTCGCAGATGCGAGAGCCGGGCGCGCAGATATAGGTATGGCTTCGCGCTCACTAAAACAATCTGAGTCTGATTTGTTTTCTCACACCATAGCCCTTGATGGTATCACTATCATTCTTAATAAAAACAACCCTATTAAGACACTTTCTAACGTACAAATACGAAACATATATACGGGGAAAATCAAAAACTGGCTATCATTAGGCGGGGCCAATACGCCAATTACCGTTGTTAACAAAGCGGAAGGTCGTTCAACGCTGGAATTATTTCTTCATCATTTGATGCTTAAAAATAGCGACATCAAAGCAAGTGTAATTATTGGAGACAATCAGCAGGGCATAAAAACGGTTTCTGGTAATTCTGGAGCGATCGGTTATGTTTCGGTTGGTGCAGCAGTGTATGAAGCCGAATATGGTACGCCGATAAAACTATTGCCTATGGGTGGGGTAGAGGCGAACGTTGAGGAAATTAAACGACGACGATTCCCTCTGTCTAGACCCCTTAATTTTATTACTAAGCAGGAACCAAAAGGGTTAGTGGAACAATTTATATTGTTCGCACAATCGACAGTGGTAAATGACCTCATAGAAGAGCAGTTTTTTGTGAGTTTGGCCAAACCTGAAAAATGAGTAAGTTAGCAACCCCATCAAAAGGCATTGATTGGTGGTTTGGTCTCGGCCTTTCGTGGTTAATGGGGGTAGCTGCACTTCTTTTAATTCTAATTATTGTTTTTTTAACCTATGAAGCTTGGCCTGTTATACAGGGAGGCTTGTGGACTCAATTTTTAAACTCAGATGGATGGTATCCTCTAGAAAAAAAGCTTGGGTTATTGCCAATGTTATGGGCGACCCTTGCCGTCAGTATCGGTGCACTGATTCTTGCATTTCCTTTTGGATTAGGTAGCGCCATTTTTATTGAATATTATGCACCAAGGTTTATTGGAAAACCTTTTTCTTCAGTTGTAACACTTCTCGCTGGGATCCCGTCGGTTGTTTTTGGTTTATGGGGGCTAACAGAACTTGTCCCCTTGATAAATAACGTGCATCCCCCCCGGGGCGAGTTTATTGACTGCAATTCTTGTATTAACTCTAATGATATTACCAACGATAACATTAACCAGTCGGTCAGCATTGTCCTCTCTCCCGACCCATTTGTTGCAAAATTCTGCTGCCTTAGCGCTGTCTAAAAAATCAATGATCATTGGGGTGCTTGTTCCCGCGGCGCTTAGAGGGATTGTCGGAGGAGTATTGTTAGCTTTTGTTAGGGCGTTAGGGGAAACGATGGCAGTATTAATGGTAGCGGGAAACGTGGTACAAACCCCTTCAAGTTTGTTTGATCCTGTACGTGTTTTAACTGCCAATATTGCCCTTGAAATGGCCTATGCTACGGACAACCATCGCGCTGCATTGTTTGCTTCGGGCCTACTGTTGATGATTTTGGTGTTTTGTATTGCATGGGTGGCAAGTCGACTCTCTCGAGGGGAGGTAAACGGGTATGATTGATCGTTGCTTCACTGTTGTTATTTGGTTAATGGCAGCAATTGTTTTATTTGTTTTTGGCTGGTTAGTATCAGAAGTGGTTATGCAGGGCGCATCCAAGTTAAGTTGGCAGTTTTTGACGGAAGATCCTGCTCGATCCGGTCGAGAAGGGGGGATATACCCAATTATCGTTTCTACGTTACTTATACTTGCGACGGCTCTTGTCATTGTTATACCTCTCGGTTTGGGTAGCGCCATTTGGCTTGCTGAATTCACAAAAAAATCTAGCAGAAGAGTGAGAACCACCCGGCTAATATTGGATGTTCTGGCAGGGGTTCCATCTATAGTTTTTGGGTTGTTTGGATATGCATTTTTTTGTGGCTTTTTAGGATTAGGTTTTTCCATCTTGTCGGGGGCCCTAACATTGGCGTGCATGATGTTGCCTATATTGATTCGAACAACAGAGGCGGGATTAACTGCGGTTCCCCAAGAATGGCGTAAAGCGGGCGCTGCACTAGGTATTAGTCGCACGACGCTGTTATGGCAGGTGCTGTTGCCTTATGCTTCACCAGCGATAACTGCCGGTTTATTGTTATCTATTGGGCGTGCCACCGCAGAAACGGCGGCGTTGATATTTACCAGTGGCTATGTTGATAGGATGCCTGAATCCTTAAATGATTCAGGCAGGGCTTTAGCTGTGCATATTTACGATCTTTCTATGAATGTTGTTGGTGGAGATAAAGCCGCTTATGGATCTGCACTTGTGCTAATTATCATGGTTGTTATTATTAATCTAACTGCGAATGCTCTTTCAGAATTTTGGCTTGAAAAGAAAATTAACCGACTTCTATAGTCGTTAACCCAGTTAAACTGTAAGGTATTGTCGATGTCAAACGGCCAGATTAAGGGAAGTACATATACACTGGGCTCTATTGAACAGGGGGAGCCCTGTTGTGATGCGACACCACATTTTTCAATTAACAATCTTTCCGTTTCTTACGATCAGGAAACCGTGTTATCGAATGTGTCATTAGAGGTTTATAAGGGGTGTATTACTGCATTAATCGGTCCGTCGGGTTGCGGTAAATCCAGTTTTTTAGCAGCATTAAATCGATTGACAGATATGATTCTAGGGGCAAAGGTAAGTGGGGATATTACTTTTGAAGGGCAAAATATTTTCGATGGATCGGTAGATGTGCGAACGCTCAGAACCAAAATAGGAATGATCTTTCAGAAACCTAACCCTTTTCCGTTATCAATAAGAAAAAATTTGGAATTGCCGTTAAAAGAACATGGGGTTAGAAATAAAGCCGAGGTTGAATCAAAAATATTTGATGCATTACAGAGTGTTGGGTTATGGGATGAAGTCAAAAATAGATTAAGTTCTTCTGCACTATCACTTTCTGGAGGACAGCAACAACGCCTTTGCATTGCTCGGGCATTAATTTTAGAACCTTCAGTTTTATTGATGGATGAACCCTGTAGTGCTTTGGATCCCATATCATCAGGTATCGTGGAAGAGATGATTCAGCGTTTAGCGGGAAGATACACCATTATTATCGTCACTCATAATCTCGCACAGGCACGAAGAATCGCGAACTACGCGGCATTTTTTTGGATGACTGAACGTGTAGGGAAATTAATAGAATTTGGTCAATGTCGTCCTTTGTTTGAATCCCCTCAGCATTCATTGACCGCTGCATACGTCTCTGGGGAAAAAGGCTAAACTGTATATTTTTGTCGTTTCCCCACACAATCTTGACGTTGTTTCCTGCGGAAATCTTACCATAGCTCGTCTAAACTCGATGTATACGAACAATTCGCTATAACATTGGTTATAAAAAGGGCTGCGCTATGTTTTCGGTTCAAAAAAATAAGACGCCAAAAAACCTCTCTATTACTGCACGCGAAGTTGAATTCGATCTTCAACAAGAAATGGAAACTAATCGTTACTGGCATAGTGATGACCCTGTAACGACGCATTTTTTCAATGCATTACAGTCTACCTTTCCAGAAGGTGAGCGTTTTTTTATAGATTCTGCTCGTGATGTACAAGCAAAAATTGGTAAAGAGAATCTGACTACAGAACTTCGACAACATATAGAAGGGTTTATTAGACAAGAGGCATATCACGGCAGGCACCATGAATCTTGGACTAAAGCCTTAACATCCCTCGGTTACGGGCACATGACAGTTTTCAGCGATGAACTTAAAACAATGAGGTTATGGGCAAAAAAGAATATCCCAGCTGAATATAGATTATCAATGACCTCTGCCTCAGAGCATTTCACTGCATCAATGGCTCATTTTTTTATTTATCGACGTCCAGACTTATTACGAGGGGCGGCTATGCCATTCCAGCAATTGTTGTTATATCATGCCCTTGAGGAGTTAGAGCATAAAGCAGTTTGTTTTGACCTTTATCAGCAATCAGAAGGCGGGTACCCCTTGAGAATGTTGGGGTTAGCAATATCTTCGTTCGATATCATGAAGCACGTGTCAGAACGCCATATTTATCTGCTGAAGAAGGATGGGCTGTGGGATTTACCTAATAGAATCAAGGCATTAAAGCTTATTTGGGGTAAAAAAGGTATTGCGCGTGAACTGATTCCTTACGTATTGGCATACACAAAACCTAATTTTCACCCCTGGGATACCGATGAGAGGTACATGTTGATGGAGTCTTTCGGGGATGTTCTTAATACCATAACCACTAAGAAGATGAGTGCATAGAGTTTGTTATTCCATATACCTAAGGGTTATTCCTCATAGGTACAGTGAATACGAGTGGATATGATTAATTGCTCCAATAGCATCAGATTTTCTTCGCTATAATAAAAGTTCACTCGATTCTTTAGGTTTGGAACTGCTATATGAATATTAGAGAAGTTGACCCCAATGATTTTCTTACATTCTCAAAAGAGAAGCCGCCACATTCAATTATTGAGCAAAACTTGATAGAAATGGGCGGTAACGGAAATAGAGGCATTGAATATAAAGCAGAAGTGTTAAAGGCTGCTGGTTGGAATCATGGAAAGCTCACATCGTACGGTACGCATTCTCAAAAAGCGGCAGATGCGTTTAATAAGATACGAGAAGCGTTAAGTCATACAACTGACCCAAAGGAAGTGCTGGAGAAGCTAGCGCACTAACATTTTTCTCTGAAGCTGATGGTGGGCATAAGTAGAGAACCGCCCACCTTATTATTTGTTTTGATCTAAAAAATTAAGGGTTTTCTTGAAAATACTCATCGTATTTTTCTTGTGCTTGTTCTCCAAATAAAATATCACAAGCCTCCATTAGCCCTTTCGAATTTTTCAGGTCTCCTCTTCGCACTACCAATGAAATTTTCGAACGTCTCCGTAAAAAATCCTCTAGCTTAGTAATCATCTCTCGATTCGCAGCTTGCTCGATTTCACATCGAGTGTATTCTGCATTTTCAATTAGAAGCGTTGCATTTGTCGGGTCGTTTCTTATATTTTCTAGTAGGCTAATGGCATTGGCACCATAACGTCGCCATAAGCGTTGTGTTAGTGGTTCTGAGGAAGAAGGGTCTGTTAAGCCATCTAAAGCCATCAACTTGGCCTGGTGCATATATTCATCTTTTACTGCGTTGTGAGGCTCTCCATACCACTTTCGATCGGGGAAGGGGATGCGTAACCCCATTTCACTCAGTCTTTCTACGATTTCATCACCCACGTTAAGGCAGTCTGTCAATTTACCACCAAAGATACTTAAGTGTTTTGTTTCGTTATTTCCGTCGATAGCATGTTTACGTGATAGCTTTACCCAATCGGCTTTTCCGCCTACACCCTCGATAGCTAATGGGCGCACACCACAGCGTTCGGATATGATACTGTCCAGCGTTAGAGGGGCTGCTAAATTTAGCAGGGAATTTGCATTGTCCAGTACAAATTGCCTGTCTTCATCGGTTACTGTTGTCTCTGGGTTTTCAACTTGTGTATCTGTAGTACCTATACACGTCTTCGGCCCCATTGGAATCACGAAAAAAAGTCTGCCATCACTAGCGAAGAAGGTAAGTACACGCTTGCTGTCCGTGATGCGGTCAACGATAAGGTGAATGCCTTTAGAGAACACGTGGTGGTGAGCAGTAGGTTGATGGGTCAATTCGTTATGAACGTCGACATAAGGACCGCATGCATTGATTAATGCTTTGCTGCGTATCTTCATATTTTTGCCAGATATCGTGTCACGTGCATTAACGGTCCAATGATCGCCATCCCTAGTTGCACCGGTCGACTCTATATAATTTGCAGCAATACAACCAAAATTTAAACTGGTTCGTATAAAATTGAACACAAATCGGGCGTCATTATCGTACAAATAACAGTCAGAGTACTCGAGCCCGGCTTTAGCATTGCTTGTGTTGACAACACCTTCTTCATCTTTGATTTTCTCTGTAGATAGGTAACGGGGTGGCTGGGTGAAAAAACGCCCAATTAACCAATAGAATACAGTGCCTAGATAAACAAAAAATACCGGCATTCGAAACCCTTTTTGTATTGTGGTAAAGAACCGGATTTCTTGCACTGTAGAAGGGTAGTGCTTCATTAGGTGGTTACGACTTTTGCAGAGTTTACTCACTAAGAAAAACTCTAGGTTTTCCATGTATTTGATACCACCCCATGCTAAGTTCGAGGAATTTGAACTTGTGAACCCTGCAAAGTCCCCTTTATCGATCAGAGCTACTTTAACGCCTTTTGCTGCCAATGCTGCGGCAGATACCGCGCCGTTGATCCCGCCCCCCAATATCAGAACATCGTAATCTTCACTGGAAAGCTTTTGGATATTGGTTTCTCGTAGTTTCACTTGTAAAGGTTATTCCTTAGAGTGGGTGTTGGAGGTGAATTTGACGTGGTTTCTTTAGTAGTAACAGTACTATAGAAGATATTTCTCTTGATGTATTTATACTGTAAATAAAATTGACACACCGAATTGTCGATAATATAGGAATGCCATTTCGGTATTTTGTCGTAAGGACGCTATAATGACGGGCTAGTTGCACCCAATTTAAGGAATTATTAATGCCCTCAAGTAATAGCAGTTCATCTATTAATAACGCTACCTCACCTGTAATAGATTTCAAGTCACTGGGTAAACAGGCTCCTAAACTGTTACGCCCTATTAAAGGGCTTAAAAACAGTCTTCGATTTGCCTCTAAAATCCGTAGTAAAAACTACCTTAATTATGCATATGCCGTTGAGCATGCAGCGGACCTCTATCCAGACAATACGTTGATTAAATACAATGATGAACGAGTTAGTTACCGCGAGTTCAACCAGCGTGCAAACCAAATCGCACATTACCTTATATCACTTGATATACAGCCTGGTGATGTGGTGGCCTTATTTATGGAAAATAGGCCTGATTATCTTTGTTGTATGGCTGCTATTACCAAAACAGGGGCAATTGCTGCGCTGATCAACAATTCTCAAACGGGGAAGATCTTAACTCACTCTCTGACGCTGGTCTCCGCAAAAGCGGTTATTGCAGGCGAAGAAGTTGTTGCTGCGTTTGACGCGGTTAAAGATGACGCATCGACGATAAAAAGTCGGTTGGTTATGCTGGATGAAGGTGGTGACTGGTTAAGAGAGAACTCCACGTTAGTATCTGAGAAAGATACAGGTTTGTCAGAATTAGGCCTTTACCAGAATTTGGATAAAAAATTGTCCAGCTTTTCTATGGAAAATCCTGAGCAAACAAAGAATATCACTCCAGATTCGCCCTGTTTATATGTTTATACCTCTGGAACTACGGGGCTTCCTAAAGCTTCTATTCAGAAACATAAAAAAATAATGGGGATATATTTGGGTCTAGGTATGGTAATGGGGCGAATTGAAAGCAATGAAACTATGTACTCATGCTTGCCTCTTTATCACGCTACGGCGCTGTATCTTTGTTGGTTGCCTGCACTCGCAAATGGTGGCTCTATTGCTTTACGTCGAAAGTTCAGTGCTTCTGCCTTCTGGGATGATGTACGAAAATACGATGCCACGGCTTTTGGTTATGTTGGTGAGCTATGTCGATATTTGATAAATCAGCCTGAAACAAACATGGATACTCAACATAAGGTCAGAATGGTTACCGGCAATGGGTTACGTCCAGACTTATGGGATGAATTTAAAAGTCGTTTTGGTATTGATGAAGTCAGAGAGTTCTACGGTGCAAGTGAGGGTAACATTGTGTGTTATAACTTGTTGAACCAGGACAAAACCATTGGTATGACCATTGGCTCCTATGCCACTGTAGTATTCGATAATGAATCTGAATTACCTGTAAAAGATAGCAGTGGATATTTAATTAAAACGCAGCTAGGTGAGCCTGGTTTATTGCTAGGCCGTATCACTAAAGTGACCCCCTTTGATGGTTACACGGATGCAAAAAAGAATGAAGGTAAAGTATTTAGCAACGTCTTTAAGGAAGGGGACGCATGGTTTAATACTGGAGATATTGTAAAAGATATTGGTTTCCGACATTTACAATTTGTCGACCGAACAGGGGATACCTATCGGTGGAAAGGAGAAAATGTATCTACCACGGAAGTTGAAATGATTGTAAATCAGCATCCAGCTATTGCAGAATCTATTGCGTATGGTGTAGAGATACCCAACACCAATGGTCGAGCAGGGATGGTGGCGATTTCATTAAAAGATGATTCGCAAGAGTTTGATACCCAGGGTTTTTACGAACATTTGAAGCGAGAGCTACCCTCTTATGCGCTGCCTGTTTTTGTTCGCATGCTTAATAGTGTTGATGCTACAGGTACTTTTAAGTACCAGCGAACACTTCTTAAAAAGGAATCGTTTCGACTTAATGATGGTGCTTACATCGCATTGCCAGGGAATAATACTTATGAGGCTGTTACCAAAGATATCATTGTGGCAGTAGATAAAGGCGGATATCGCTTTTAGCAATTATTCTTATGTAAAAATAAAAAAGCCCGAATCATTATATGATTCGGGCTTTTTTATTAACGCTTGTTTCTATTGTGCGAAAGGTACGCTTACAGGAACCTCAATGCAGTCCTCTTTAAGCATGTTGGTGCGTGTACATACATCAATAATATTATCACCTGCTGGCAAATAGGTTAATTTAATGCTTGTACGCTGCTTCCATATGGTCCAATGGCCACTGTTTATACGGTAGCGGTATTCCAATGGCTCTTCTCCTGGGTTATCCCCATCAACAAGAATAGTTACACTACGTTTCTGAGCGTTAGTAACTGTCTCAAATAATGAGAAGTTTTTTTCAACAGCTTCAGCAGATACAAAAGGTAAGGGGGCTGCTGCTGCTGCGGTAACTGAAACCAAATTACCACCCAAACTCAAGAATGCATTATTTGTTGCGCTTGGATTCCAAATGTCAGCTAGTTGCAACGTGAAACCCGCGATTGCTGGAATTGGAATGCCGCCAATTGCATCCAATACTTTAGGCAATAATTGCGGTGCGAGTGTTGTAAGCAGATTACTAATTGTGCCGTCAGTACCAGAGTTGATCGTAATACCGTTCAGCTGAAAACGGAATTCTCGTACTTTTACAACAGGAACCGCTTCAATGCCGATAGTCAATGTATTGTCTTGAGTAACACCAATATCAAATGGTGATTGAAGGTCTACGGTTGTACTTAGAACTTCTTGTAGGCCATTGCCATCGCCAAAATCTAAGTTAACTTTTAACGTTAGATCAAGAAGGTTTACAGCAACAACACCATCTGCCGCATCAGTTTGTGATACGACTTCAATAGAAGGTGAAGATTTACCGCTAACTGTGATATTCAAGTTGGTAACACCGTCTAAATCAATAGGGAAGTCTGGAATACTCCCAATTGTGCCAATTGAAATTCCATCATCGCTATCAAGAGTGATATTTAACAATCCACCTTTATAGGCTTCTGTTAATACTTGGTTTAATAAATTAGCGGCAACAGTTGCTGTTAAATCTACACCAGTACCGTCAGGTGTTGTTGATGGATAGGGGGAAGGCGCATCGCCTGTTACATAAAATGAACCCAATGGTGGCAATACATCTGGGTCTACACTATCAATAGTAAGGCTGTTACCAAGAATAATGTCAAAACCACCAGAGGAGGTTGAGAAATCTTCTGGGCTAAACCCTAGGTTTAATGTCGTGTCTGCAACAGGGATTGCAATAGAGTCTGGAAGTACGTTAGAGATTAGGTCGTTTAATAAGTTACTGATAGGACTCGCAAGAAAGCCGTCGGCAATATCAACGATGACACTAGATAGAATGCCCACAAGCCCATTAATAATTCCGTTAACAACTGTATTAAGCAACGAGCCAACAAAAGGCACATCTTCTACAGCACCAAAATCGATGTCTACTTGTAAACCATTCGCTGGCAAATCAACATCAAGAGTTCCGTTTACGATTTCTACTTCTACATTGCCATTGTTTATTGAAACAATAAAGTCTGCGGAAATATCCGTATTCTGGACGGTAGTAACACCGTTGAAATTGATAGTCCCAAATACATTACCTGAACCCCCACACAGAAAACTTTTACATCTAGCAAATGTTGTTGCAGTTGTATCCATATCGAGTCGGCTTAATTGGATCGTCGCTCGTATTTTGTTGCCAGAAAGCGCTTGAATATCAACACCACTACCCGGTGTTAGGTCGATATCATTGATGCTAAATTTTCCGCAAGCGTCAGCAATAACCGCACCTGAGCAACTTTCTGATATCGGGTTGGTGATAAAGGCATTAAAATCCAACGCTTCTACAAGCTGAAGAATTGCGTTTGGTAATGAATCATCTAATCCCTGTTGGTTCACACGAACAGCAATAGCGGGATTAAAACTCTGCCCTAGTTTTGCGTATGACTCGGAGGTGGAATAACCAAAGATGTCAGTAGCAACGGCATCAAAAATATTTGCATCTCCAACATCACCTGCAAAGTTCCCATCTTCGTCAAGAGGTAGTGAAACACCATTAATACTGATGCTTTCTGCTCCACCTCTGTCATCGAGATAACCAGTGACGTTTCTTGGATCTACGCCATCAGCTCCCAGCATATGAATCACTGGGCCAACTTGATCAAAATGGAATGTAGCGCTTATATCACTAGGGTCAGTTAATGCGAAGGTGTTGTCCCCAGCTTGAAGGGTATTAATATCTATTTGTACAAAGGCTTCTTTTCCGTCAATGGTAAAGCTACTAGAATCGATGGCAACACCATTAATTTCCGCAACAAAAGTATCAGGAACATCCCCTTTAAATTGGATTCTAAATTCAGGTGCTACATTGGATACAGAGTCGTTCTCGGGGGACAATATTTTGTCGCCACCACAACCCGCTAGAAAACTAAGAAAGCCAACTACTAACACGGCCTTTATGGATCGTATTGTTATATTCACGTATATCTCCAAACTTTTTCATTATTGTTATCGTTTAGATCTCGCCATACAACTTAATTGACATGGATCTGAAAAGGCACACCCGTGCCAATTGCCGATTAATTATGGCAGCTTTTATTTACGCTGCACGCTTTTGGCTGTATTTGTTGTTTATTTTATAACCTACTAAGAGTCGTTTGTATTAATGCGGTTATCAGGTTTGGATGTTTGTTCGTTAGGCAAAAATATATAATTCAGTTAAATCTAGTAACGCATCATTTTTCTAAAACATTTTTTAATCAACGTATGAATTGTGTGTTCTATAAGGTACTCTTCACAAATTAATCTCAATGCTCTTGCCTATATCAACACCCATACTGAAGAAACATAGAACTATGGCTAAGTACCCCAAAAAAAACTCACAAAAAAACGATGCTATCTCAGAAAGAACAAAAGAAGAAGCGCTTCAAATAGCAAAGGGAACTCAGAAACCCGGACAGACAAAAGAACAAACAAAATTAATTTCCCAAGGCATTCAAAAAGGAATCAACCAATATAAGAAACAGTATAAAGCCAAAGTACGCGCGCTCGACAAAGCAAACAAGAAATCACAACCAAAAGAAGACGTTGTTGAGGTGATAGAGAATCAGCCTGTTTCAAGGGTGGCTATTGTAGTTCCGTGGGTATTGTTAACTATTTCTTGGTGTGTATTTTTATACTATTATCTTGCGAAGTAGATTAGGTGGTTGTCGGGCATTTTTTCGAGAAGACTAGAGTAGAAGAGAATTCGTCTCCTTGCTGTTTGCACGTTAAACTGATGTTGCTACTACTAAAACAAAAAGTAGGGCAATTGAAGAAAGAATAATAACTGATTCTATGACTGATAGCCCTGGTAGCTCTGCATCTTTAGAAGAATCAAATGAGTGGATAACATATAGAGTCTTAGATTCTGTCGTATCAAGCGGGTAGTGAAGTATGTAATCAAATCGATTGCCGAATGTTAGATGGGAAAGTTGCGGCTCTCCATTTTCTTCAGTATTGAGTAGTGCATATTTGGAGGGTAGGTTTTCTTTACCGTAGATAAATTTTTTGAATTGAGTTGGTGAAGGTAAGGGTAATCCATTTATTATCTTATTCTTTGCAATTTCCGCATCTTGAAACAAATAAAATTCGGTTGCATCGTCTAATCCCCAAGAATACAGTGTGGTCATCGCAACGCCGTATATGATGACTAGCATTAGACCCAATAATACCATGCGGTCTCTTAAATATTGTTGAAGTGACGTACTGTCCTGTTTCATTTTTAGTTAGGCCTCAACTATTCACACGCAACACAACTCCAATACCTCGAATAGTGTGTACCAAAGGTAGGCAGTCTGGTATATCAACACATTTCCTTAAACGATAAATTACCATTTTTAACGCATCGCCTGATGGCGTTCCATCGGGCCAGAGTAAATTTTCTAATTCGGTGCGACTCACAACATCAGGACTGTTTTTTGCGAGTGTGATTAACGTGCGCCACTCGTCGGGGCTTAACTGTATCTTTACTGAGCCACGATGCACTATACGTTCGGAATTGTTTGCAATATTGATTGTTAGATTATCAATGTGGATGACTTTGGTATGTTGATTGCGCTGAGTCAGCGCCTGAATGCGAGCAACAAGCTCGGCCATGGCAAAAGGTTTAATGAGGTAATCGTCCGCACCGACAGCAAAGCCCATCAATTTGTCATCTAATGAATCTCTAGCGGTTAGCATTATGCAGGGCGTATTATTGCCATCGCCCCGAAGTGATTCGCAAACCTCCAGACCATCACACCCGGGAAGATTGAGATCTAAAACGATAGCATCATAGGAATTGGCTTTAACGAGTTCTATTGCGTTAAGTCCGTTAAATGCATGATCACATTCGATCCCACTATCTTCTAAGAACTCAACAACGAGTTCCGCAAGAGAGCTGTTGTCTTCGACCAGCAGTACTATCATTATCCAACTGAGGGAGGAGTGGTTCTCGCTACCCAGTTCCACCACTCATGATCACCTTCCTCTTTGTCCTCTTGGGTACGATGTATATCCCAGGTTACTAGGTAGTCGGGATGTTCAATTAGGACATTGCTATTCTCATCTTTATAGGTCCCTTTAGGGGCATTGAACCACGGAGCAAGAGATGAGGGTAATATAAATACGGAGGCGTTATCGGGTAAATCTGTACCTATCAAAGTGATGGTTATTCCATTTTCTTCGTCGGTTGCAGTAACGTTACCTGCAAGCATTGATTGCTTTAATAATTGATCGTCGCCATCAAAGTAGCTTAATCCTATAACGCAGGATTTATTGATAATATCGTCTAATGTCATTGCTAAACCTAGGTGTTTTCTGAGTGTGTTTTGCGTCAACGCATCATAGCACACCCAGAACTCCGACTCAGAGCAATTCTACTTTTTCATAGCCCGCTCTGAAACTAGAAGCATAACGTTGTCGGCAGCTTTCTTGTAAGGAGGCCAGAACATATCTACTGAGAAAAAATTTGGGTTAGTATCAATCAAAGGGTTTTTGTCTACAAGTGAAGAGGCTGCAACCATTCCTAATCCATTGACGACTCTCTCTTGAACTGCTTTTCCAATGAAGTAATTTGCGAATATTTCAGCAGCTTCTAATTTTCGACCTTTCATATCTTTGTGAAAGTTAATGGTGTCCAACCAAACCGTATTGCCTTCTTTAAAACTAATAAGCTGCCAGTTACCGCCGCTGGCATTGACCGCTGACGCTGCTATGCCATAGGACGCGACCAAGACAACTTTCGAGTCAGAGAAGTCGGGGCCTCCAGGCCAAAATTGACCAACTTGTGAGTAGAGTGAATTTACTTTTAGCTGTATTTGACTATTGCTATCAGATTCTTTTGCCAACGCCGCGCGATCGGCTGCCATGTCATTGATATAGAAAGGTGCTTTATTCATTGCTAGCGCTGCAATGGCGATATTTGGTTGAACCTGCCCACTTGATAGTGCTAATTTCCCTTTCCATTTTTTGTCCCATAGATCCTTTACAGAACTGGGCAGATCCGATGTTTTGAGTTTATCCATATTTGCCCATATTCCGTATGCACCACCTCCCCATGGAAGATATAGGGGTTTATCATTGCGCATAGCCATGGGGATTGCCGTCAGAGAAGGGGATAGCTTTGAGAAGTTAGATAGTCTCGGAGAAGAGGTGTTAATCGGTTGTAATAATTTTGCGATTTTATCGCTTTGCATTTTTATATAATTTAACGTTAAAAATGAAATGTCTGCTTTCCCTGCGCCTAGTACTTTGAACATGTGCTCTGGCCCTTCTGCCCAGGGTTTTATTACTTCTACAGTGTATTCAGAATAACCTTTTTCTTTTAGTAGAGTATTCACAGCAGAGACTTCGTGGGGTTCAACGTAGCCTTCCCAAGTGAATACTCTTATAGTTTCAGCCTGAGTCAAACTGATATAGCTGAAAAAAACGATAACAATGGAAATAAGTGATTTTAATGTATGTGTCATGACCAAAACCTCTTTGTTTTTCTAAATTATATAGTAAACGAATTTAACTATGGCTTGGTTTTTGGGGATTTGATTACATTGTTTTGAAGTAACGCTATAACGGACAAGGATAGGTCGTCGCGTAGCCGCGACCTATCCAGTTGTTGAACAAGTCCGAACCCATTCAAAGCCACTATTTATAGCAAATATATAAAAGTCCCCAGTCAATGTCAGTG